>JGI26258J51719_1000325_pt1 | contig 22365 bp, 28 predicted proteins | sample SaaInlLV_10m_DNA_3_FD_51719 | JGI IMG/M metagenome (IMG submission 51719)
TTTTTTTATCTTGGTTCTCTTCCTGTTTCTTTTTTATTTTCTTTATTTATCATTTGATTTTGATTTTGTATATATGGGTATTCATTTAATAATTCATAAAAACCATCCATTGTTTGTGGTGCTGCTTTATATTTTTCTACTTTTATTTTTCCTATTATTTCCATTACATCTTCTTTTAACAATTCTACATTGTCTCGAGTCACTTTATTTGTTTTTATCATATATTTAATAATTTCATCTAAAACTATTCTAATTGTTTCTTCAATATTTTCTTTTTTACAATCTATTAATTCTTCTTTTGTTTTAGTTATTTCTAAAACAATTTCATCTACTAAACCTTCAACTAAACTTTTTTGTTCTTCTACACTTAAAACTTTTTCACTTTTTTTCATCTTGGTATAAGTTGCTAATTTTTTATCTTTATCTTTGTCCATTAAACCTCTTAATTTCCCTACAAGATTCTTTCCTGTTTCAGAGATAAATATATCATATTTACCTTCTAAATCATTTATTCTATTTGTTATTACTTTGTTTTCTTTTTCTATTTCTTCTACTTGTTTTAAATTTCTTTTATTTATTATATATTCTTTTATAGAATATATTTCATTCTCTTCTAAATTAAAATTATTATTTAACCTTAACATAATTTCATCTACAGTTAAGTCATCGCGTAAAAGTTTTTCTGTTTCTACTTCAATAAATTTTTTATACTTATTTCTATTCTTTGGAAAATCATTTTCTTCATATTGATTTATAAAACTTTTTATTGTTATTTGTTCTTCAACAACTTTTTGAAATCTTTTACCATAATATTTTTTCAATATTATTAATTCTTCATCATCATATCTTGATATAATTGTTTGATTCATTAAATTATTTTTAAAATATATCTCTTCTTCCCAATTTTTACTTGTTATTTTTTTTGTTATTTGTTCATTTAAGTTTGTTTTCTTTTCTTTTTCTATTTTATTTGTTATTTTTTTTAATCCAATATATTCTTTTATTTCTTTTTTATCTATATTTGTTTTATTTTCTTCTTGTTTATTTCTTACCCAAACATCTGTTTGATTAAAAGTTATTCTTTTATTTTCTTTTTCCAACAATTCTCTCATTTTTTGTTGTCCTAATCTCAAGTTAATTATAGAATCTTTTGTTGCAGTAATATATTCTTCACCTAATACATCTTTACCTAAAAGTAATGTTAAAAAATCCATTAACTCACCTTGTATTCTTGCATCACCATTTGCTGAATGTGGTTCAGATATAAGAAAGTTCCGTTGTACTAATGTAATTAAATTATCAACTTCTTTTTCTTCTACTTCTGTATTTTCTTGTCCTATTATCTCTTTTATTTTTTCTTTATATTCTTTTCTTTCTAGTTTTGTTACTTTTTGATCAAGCACTTTACTTATTAAACCTGATATTTCTTCTATTGTATTAACATTATATATTCCCATTTCTTCTAATGTTTCTAAATAATCTTTATACCCTTTTGTTTGTTCTTCTCTTACATCTATTACTAACTCTCTAATATACTTTCTATCTATATTTGTTCTTGATTCTATATTTTTAATATAATATTCTATTTCTTCTTTTGACATAGATACAAAACTAATATTTGATATATAACCTTGTCTAATTAAGAATAAGTTTAATGTAATCTCTTCACTAATTTTAGCCTTTTCATTATTTTCATTTAAGAACTTTTTAGTAGTTTCTCTTATTATTTCTTCTATTGTTTCTTCATAAAATGTTTCTGTACTATATGTACTGGTAATTTTTGTACTACCTTTTTCTATTGAATTAATAATATTTAAAAGGTTTATATTTTCACCAATAAATGGTATTTTCATTAAACCTTCTTTAGTTATATGTTTATTTAAATATGTGATTAGTCTATTTGAAATTTTACTACTTTCAGCAACATTTACTAAAATACCATTTTCTATTTTTATTTTTATCTTTGATAATACTTTATTTATTTCTGGTTTATATTTTTCTTTATCATAATTACTTAAGAATTTTCTATGATTATTATCTTTATTTAATGTAAAATAATAATTTTCATATAAATCTTCTTTTAAGTAATCACCTAAAGAACCATTTTCTGTTAAACTTTCTACATTATGTTTTGTATCTAATATTCCTTTATTTTTTTCATAATGTATATTATGTACTTCTTTTAATTTATTGATTAAATCTACACTATATTTAGTTGATAATTTTTTTGGTTTTATTTGTTTTTTAAACTCTTCTTCTGTTATTTCTTGTTTTGTATTTACATCTTTCACTTTTGTTTCACCTTCTTTATTTATCTCTTTTTTTAATATTGCTATATTTGTCCCATCTTTTTTTCTATATTTTAAATATATTTCTTCATTCTCTGAAGTTGTATCCATACTTTCTTCAAAGTAAAAATATTCATTTGGTTCATATAAATTGTATAATTTTTTATTCTTACTCCAATTTTTATCAAATGATATAAAACTTTCAAGACTTTGTTCTTTTATATAATCAAAATCTTGGAAAGTTGTAACATCTTTATAATCACCTAACTCTAAACCATAATGTTCCATTGCTTCTCTAGCCGATTTAACTGTATCTAACAATGGTAGTTCTTTTAACATAATTTCACTTGTTTCTTTGAATTGATCTTCTAACATTCTCCAGTCATAAGATATACCATTATGTGCCACCATTATATATTCATTAAATGTTTTTAACAATTCTTTTATTTTAATATCTAATTCACCAAGTTTTGAATAATCTAAACCATTTTCTGTTAAGAAACCTTTTTGTATTTTTGTTAACACTTCACTTGCTAATGAAGTTTCTACATTTAAAAATATAGATATAGATATTTTTTTTCCTTGTCCATTATCTATTATGAAACCAAGATTAAATATTTTTTCACTTTTAGTACTCCCCATTGCTTCTATATCAAAATCTATTTTTGGTTTTGTTTCTGTACTTGTATCATATTCTTCTGTAGATATATAAATACCTTGACTACTTAAATCACCTAATTCTAATAACTTATCTATTTGATTTTTTTCAAAACCATCTAATGCTTCAATTTTTTGTTCTTTTGATTTNTTTTCAAATTCTTTTCCAACTTTTACTTCAGTTTCTAACATTTCCGAATGTAATACAACTAATGGATTACCATTATTAAATACTTTCACACCCCTTCTTTTTTTTGCTTCAACATCTTCTTTTGAAATAACTTTTTTAACCATAAAACTACTTCCCATAATACTTGCTTCTACAAATTTTCCACCTAAAACTTCTTTTTCTAATTCTGAAGGGATTATTATAGATAAATCAGTAAATGTTGCTTCACTCCCATATGTATCTTCTTTTTTATCTTCTAAAGTTTTTTCTGGCATTTTGATAATTACTTTTTTAATTATTGCATTTCCATCTGTTAATAGATTTATGGATTTTAATATTTCAGGTAAAAGTATCATTTGTTCTTCTGTTATTATTAATTCTTTCATATTATCTACTTTTGTGTTTTCAATTTTATTTTGTACTTCTTTTATATGTTTATGAATTAATGAACCTTCTCCTTCTATAATTTGTTTATAGATGTTTTCCATCTCTTCTTGTTCTAAACCTAATTCTTTTGGTATATATATAGTACCACCATGTGCTGCACCATGTCCTTGAAAATTTACTATTTGTTTGTTTTTATTTAATATTTTTAATTCTGATTTTGATAATTTTCCTTGTTTATTTTTTTCTATTAATTTATTTGCAATTATTAAATTTATTTCTTTATTTAATTCTTCTTCATATAACTCCCATCCTTCTTCACCATTCATTTCCAAATCACTTCTACCATTAACTATTTGGTAACCTTTTATTTTACCATTTTCAATTTTTTCTTTAAACAACATTTGTGTTTCAGTTGTTGAAGGATTTGCTAATCCTGAAAATCTATAACTATCATTACTTTTTAATATTGCAGTTGTTAATGTTGAACCATATTTTTTCCTATTTATTGAATCATTATTTTTTACATATTTTATTATTTTTTTATGAGTGTTTCCAAACCTATTTAATAAACTTTCTATTCTTTGTTGTTTTTCTGTAACTTTATTTTCATTATTATCTTTTAAATAATTTATTAGAAGATTATCTATTTGTTCAAATGTTATTTGATTTATTTCTTTATTTAATACTTTATTATACAATTCCCCTTTAGATACATTATTATTTTCTGACATTATGATTATTTCTCTATATATATTATTTAGTTCATCCCATAATTCATTTACTTCTTCATTTGGTTGATTTATATTTGCATTTAAATGTCTATAAAATGACTCTTTAGTAAATACTTGATCTCTTTTGTAATAATTTAATTTATTAAACTTATTAAAAACTTTATTTAACTTTTCTTGTTCTTTAAATGTCAACCCTATAATTGAGTGATCTTTAATAGTAACATCTGAAGTATTACCGCTCCTTCCTGTCTTTTCTATTGATTTTAAGATTTTATTTATTTGATTTCTATTTTCAGTATCTATAGCAATTTCATCAAACAAATCTTCTTTTGTTACAATTCTTTTTATTACTGATTCTATTATATTTGAAGTTAACCCTGCTGCAGAAAATTGAATTTGATTTGGATTATTACTATTTAATGGATTCACTGCTATATAATTATCTGTTTGTAACCCTGGATTTTCATTTTTCATTTGTCTTTCATCATGGTGGTGATCAAAAGTTATTACTTTTTTTGATTTTGGTTTTTTTGTTGTATCTAAAGGTACATAATTTAAATCATTAAACAATATCAAGTCATATTCTTTATCTAAATCAAAATCTTCTTCTGTTGCCCCTCTTACTTGTTCATTTTTTACTGTTTTTTGTTCTATTTTTATATTTTTAATATTTAAAACTTCTATTGCTTCTTCAAAATATTTCCAAGCAACAGTACAATAAGCACCATCTGAATCAAAGTCATTTCTAATTGCAATATTATATATTTTATTTGTATTTTTTTTTGCTTCAGTTATTAATTCTATTATACTTTCAACAGATTCTTTGTATAAATCTATTTCATTTAATGTCATTACTTCTTTTGTTCTTCTTCTTTTTTGTTCTTCTGTAACAAAACCACTAATAACATCTATACCACCTTTTCCTTCAAGAAATTTTTCAATTTGTTCTACTTTATAAATATCCAATATACCTTTTGCTACTTCTCTAGGTATTTGATTTGATTTTAAATATATTTCTAATTGACTTTTTACTTGTACATTTTTCTTTTGCTTTGATTTGATTTTTTCTTTTCTTTTATTTTTTTGTTCTAAAATTACTTCTAATACTTCATTTTTCTCAAGTGTTTCTAAAAAAAATCTATCTACTTCATATTTAGTTGATAAACTTTCAAGTATTTCTTCTCTTTTTGTAGTTAATTCTCCTATTTCAAAAGGGTCTTCTATATTTTTGAATTTATCAAACAACCATAATAAATTTAATTCTTCATAATAATTATCTTTTACATCTATTAATTTTAACAATTTTCTTTTTGTTATTTTTTCACCAAATTCATTTATTTCTTTTAGTATTTTTTCTTTTATTTCCTTTGGAGTATTATTGATTTCTTCTTTTATTTCTCTTAATATTTTTATTTCTATTCCAAATATTCTTTCTAAATCATTATCATATTTAGGTAATACTTCTTCTGTTAAAAATTCTCTTACTATTATTAAATCTGAATTATACATATTTTCCCTTTTTTCTTTTTCTTTATTATAAGTTTTTTTCTTTTCTTTTATTTTAAGATTTATCTTTTTTTTAGTCTTTTTTTTTTTTATACTCATTATAATAATTATAAAAGGAACCAAAATGAGACTAATCCCCTTAACTCTAATTATTTCTGTTATTTCTTTAAATGCTTTTGACACTGATAATATTTCTGAAAATAATAAAAATATAAATAATTGTATTTTTATTATAAAAAAACAAGAAATATATATTAATAATTTTTATTCAAAAAATTATAAAGAATTCACTCTTGAAGATTATAAAACTTATTTAAATGAAAAGAAAAAAATATTTTTAAAGAAAAGTATTTGTTATCAATTAACTATCGATAAATTATAAGTTTTAACCTTATTTAATATCTTTTTTAGATATAATTAACATTATAAAAAATATTAATTAGGACATCAAATATGAAAAAAAATTTTAGTATATATACTGCAAATTATACCCAAATAAAAATATTAGAAAAAAATAATATTCTACCTGTTTCTATTTCAATTTTTCCACCAAAATATATTGACAATATTCAAAAATTCAAACAACTTGCTCCTTCTGAAGATATATTAAAAAAACATAAAGATTCTAAAAAAACAAACATTGATAGAGAAAACTACATTTCAAGATTTAAAAAAGAAATACTTTTTAGTGAAGATTCTAAACAATTACTTTTATTAGAAAAAGACATTGCTTCTTTTATTAATTCTATTGATAAAAATATATACGATGGAATCGCATTATTATGTTTTGAAAATGCACATGATTTTTGTCATAGACAAATAGTTGCAGAATTTTTTGAAAATGCAAGTTCAAATTTAATTACAGAACTTAATTGTAATATTTTTAATATGACTGAAAATGAATGTCAAAAAGTTATTGTTAATGAGTTTGGATATGAAAACTATAAAAGAGATTATGGTACTTTTAGAATAATAAACCATAATATTCACAATATTGCAATTATTGGTAGTAGAACTTTTAAAAATTATGGTTTATTAGAAAAAACTGTTTTAGAATATATGGATCAAAACAATTTAGATAAAAAAAATACTTGTATAGTTTCTGGTGGAGCTAATGGTGCTGATAGTTTAGGTTCTGACTTTGCTGATAATCATCAACTTGAAAAAGATATTTATTTTGCTGATTGGAATGGTCCAAAAGGTAAAGGTGCAGGTTTTGCAAGAAATTATGAAATAGTTAATCATTCTGATATAATCATTGCATTTACAAATGGTTCTAATGGTACTCAACATTCTATCAATTATGCAAAAAAACAAGGTATAGAAGTTTTAGAAGTTGGATTTTTAAATGAAAATAAAATACCAAAATTAAATTGTAGATTTATTAAAAAAATAACTCCTTCTTTTATTCAAAATCATCCTAATGATATTATTGTTTTTGGTGATAACATCTTAGAAAAAGGTAAAGGTGGTCAAGCCAAAGTTTGCCGTGATAAAACTAATTGTTTTGGAATTGCCACAAAAAGAGAACCTTCTATGAAAGATACTTCTTTTTTCTCAGATAAAGAAGATGAGTTAGATTTAGTAAAAATACAATTAAGAAAACTCTATACTAAAGGTTTATCTGGTACTACTATTTGGTTTCCATTGGATGGTATTGGAACAGGGTTAGCAGACTTAGAAAATAAATCACCTAAAATTAGATTATTTATTGATTCTATTCTTGTTGAACATTTTTTTGAAAATAGTATTATTTTAGAAAATTCTTTTCTTAATGAAATAAAATTGAATGATAACAACAAAGTAGAAGAAAAAAAATCTCCTACTATTTGGCAAGATTTAGAATTCTAAGACTTGTCAATTCTTTGTGATTCTTTTATTTCATCTTCTGTTATAATCGAAGACTCTAAATCTTCTAAAATACTTTTTAATATTTCTTTTTGTTCTGGTGTTGGTTCATCTGAATCTATAAATGTTTTTAATGCAATTCTAATTGAATCCATTTCTTTTAATAAGTCTTCATCTGGTAATTCCATTAATGATTTAATATAATCCTCTAGATTTTCTTTTTCCATATTTATTCCTTTTTTATTTAAAATATTTTTAATATTACTTAATAAAACTTAATATTAAATTATTTATTTGATTTTTATATATTAAACTTTTAAAGTAATTTCTCTATTACCTGTTGGATTTAATGTTATTTGATTTATTTTTAGTTTTTTTAATTCTTTCTGAATTTCTTTTCTAGTTTCTCTTAATATTTCTTCTAATATATATTGGTTTGTACTTTTTAAATATTCAAAACTTTCTTTTGCACAAGTTAAAGTAACTAATATTTTTGCTAATTCATTTAGTTTTTTTGTTTTTTTTTGTTTCATGTTTGAATTATAATTAATTCCTTTCATATTCTTTTTTTTATAGTTTTATTTTCTTTTAAGTCTCTTTAATATATTATTAAATATAAAGGAAAAAAACATGCCAATTATTGAAAAGAAAACAATGACCAATAGAAAAAAATTATTTAATTATTTACAAATTAATTCTTTTTACGAGAAAAAAGTTTTCGAACACATTATTACAAGAATTGGAACTGATTGGGTTATAGAATTATCCATTGTTGAAATAATCTTTGAAAATCTAGATGATTTAATGGTTGAAGATATATTATCAAAATTAGAAAAAATTAAATAGATAGTTATATAATTAATAACTATAATATAAATATATAATTTATTAAGGAAAATAAAAAAATGAAATTTTTACCTAAACTTTTACTAAGTTTATCTTTACTATCAGTTGTAAATGCTACAGAAATCGAAAAAATCGAAACAATAGAAACTGAAACAACACCTACAAGAATTGAATCTATAACAAAACTTTCAAGTATTATCCAACTTGTTGAAAGATTTTATGTTGATGAAGTAGAATTTAATGAAATTGTAAATAAATCTATTAAAGGTTTATTAGAAGAACTTGATTCACATTCCACTTTTATGGATGAAAAATATTATAAAGAAATGAAGATACAAACCAAAGGTGAATTTGGTGGTTTAGGTATTGTTGTTTCTTTAAGAAAAGGTGCTTTAACTGTTATTTCCCCTATAGATGATACACCAGCAAAAAAAGCAGGTGTTGAAGCTGGTGATATAATTTTAAAAATTGATGATAAAACAACTCTCGATATGACATTAGATGATGCTGTAAAATTAATGAGAGGAAAACCAAAAACTGAAACCATTTTAACATTAGTTAGAAAAGGTGAAACAAAACCCTTAAAAACACCTATCATCAGAGATATTATCAAAATTGAGTCAGTTCATGCAAAAGTATTTAATGATATTTTATATTTAAGAGTTTCTTCATTTGATGCCAAAGTTGCTTCAGAACTTAGTAAACATATTAAAGAATATGATACTAAAACAAAAGGTATTATTTTAGACTTAAGAAATAACCCAGGTGGTTTATTATCACAAGCAATTGATACTACTAATTTATTTATTGATGAAGGTGTTATTGTTTCACAAAAAGGTAGACAAGAAGATGACAATGAGATACATTTTGCAACTATAGATTCAACTATAACTAAAAAACCAATCGTTGTATTGGTAAATGAAGGTAGTGCAAGTGCTTCAGAAATTGTTTCTGGGGCTTTACAAGATCATAAAAGAGGTATTGTTGTTGGTTCAAAAACTTTTGGTAAAGGTTCTGTTCAAGTTGTTATCCCTATTTCAACTGATGTAAAAGAAGGCATTAAATTAACTATTGCTAAATATTATTTACCAAGTGGTAGAACAATTCAAGCAAAAGGGATTACCCCAGATGTTATGAGTTTTAAAGGTGAATCTATTGTTGAGGATAAAGATGAATTTAAAATAAAAGAATCTGACTTAAAAAAACATTTAGAAGGTGAATTAGAAAAAATTGATATTGAAATTAAAGATGAAGATAAACTTATTATAGAAAAAGAAATTCAAGTCAATAATAAAAACACCACCTCATTAACTCAAACTGATTTAGATAAAGATAACCAACTTCAAACTGGTATCAATATATTAAAATCTATGATTATTATACAAAAATAATCATAATATCACACTTTGGTTCTAAACTACCACACACTAAAGTGTGTAGGTTTTAATATATCAAAGTTAAACTTTGAATAACTTACATAATTAGTACTTTTTTTTCTTTAGTTTTTTGCAAAAATAACTATAATGATTAATATCACTATTAAAGTTATTATTATTTTTTTTCTTATTTTTNTTTCTTCCTTATTATTGCTAATTTGATGCATGATTTTTACCTTTTTAATATTTATTATAACTTTAGGGTTTAATTTTTATAATTTTCAGGTTTAATCTTTGGATTATATTTTTTTTCTAATAACTTATCATTCATATAAGTTGCATGAAATGTTCTAAAACCATATTTATCAAATACATCTAAATTTTCCTGTTTATCATCAAATGCAATAAATGGTATTAAACCATTTTCTTCAAAATATTTTTGTAATTGTTGGTCTTTTAAAACTTCATCTAATTCTTTTGAATCTCCCCTATGTAATATTTTATCAAAATATATTCCATTATCTTTAAAGAAAGTCATATCATGTAATGATATTTTTCTTGCGGTTACTGCTATAATTGTATGATTTGTTTTTTTCAATTCTAAATACAAGTCATACAAAGGTAATAAACTATCTTCAGATATTTTACTATATTTTATATTTCTTAACCAATATTCTATATCAAACGAACCATCTTCTTTTACCCTTTGTCTATGTGTACTATCTATCAATGTACCGTCTAAATCAAATGCTACTACTAGATTTTTCATTATTTCCCTCTATATATATAAATTTATTCTTATTATACCTAAAAAAACTTAATAATAAATTAAAATAAAATTCTCAATTTTAAGGTTTTTTTGATATTATTTATGTATAATTCCTATAAAATAAATAGGATAATCCAAATGAATAAAAAAAATATTTTAATGCCCATAGCATTTTTACAAACTTTAGGTCTTGGGGGAATTTCTGTAGCCTTCTTTATGATTCCACATGCTTTCTTTGCTGGACTACATAAAGGTTTTCCAATGGCAACTTGGAGTCATACAATAACTTTCTTAGAAAACTCAGATAATATGGTATCTAATTTTTTGATTATTTTTGGTATGATTGGAACTTTGTTTTTTGCTTTATGGCATATTAAATCATTAATTACTAATTTAAAACTTAGTAATCAAAGTAATGAAATAGTTAATAGTGAAATAGATAATTCTAATGCAGAAGCAACAAAATTTGCTAAACCATTAGCAATTGCAATGACAGTAAATGTCTCTTTTATACTTGGGGCTTTGTTTGTTCCTAATTTACATACTATTTTTGAATACTTATTCCCTTTTGCAATTATTGCATTTACTCTGATTTTTATATGGCAATTAAAGTTACTTAAAAGTAAAACTGATACATTATTAAATATCAATGGTGATTCAAAATTTTCTTGGGATAATAATAATTCTTTTGTATTACTTTTAATTCCTTTCTCATTATTAATGGTTGCTGTTGGTTTAGCTGCCCCTGCTGCAATGAGTCATAACTTAACTACACAAACTATTGCTTTTGTTCTTTCTTTATTTACATTAATAACTGCATTAGTTTTTACTTTTGTTTTTATTGTTGCTGGAATTACAAGTATTATAAATAAAGGTGGTATATCTGCTAAAGCTGGTGCTACTATTTGGATTTTTATTCCAATCATTACCTTAGTAGGTATTACACTTGTAAGATTAGAACATAGTGTACATACATTATCTACAAACACTGGTCATTCTTTCTTTGGTTTAATTCTGACTGTTACTTGTGTTTTATTTGAACTTATTATTATTTATATTGGTTATAATTTCTTAAAAAAAACTGGTTATTTAGAATATGAAGTACATTCAAAAGAAAAAGGTTCTAACATTAGTGTATTTGGTTTAATATGTCCTGGGGTTGCTTTAAGTGTTATGACTGGTTTAGTTGCTTATTTTTGTATTAAATCTGGTCTAGTTCAACCTTATGATATTACATGGTATCTTTTATTATTANTATGGTCAGTAACTTTAACACAAACCATAAAAACACTTTTTAAACTAAATAAAAAGTATTCTTAATATCTGTTTTTTTGTTTAATAATATTTGGTTTTAAATTTAAATATATACACCTATTTGGTGTATGTTATTTATTTTCCATACCTTTTTCTTTTTTTGTTTGTTTAGAATCTTGTTTACTTTTTATATTGATTATAATTTCTTTATACCTATTACTATTATTCAACTTTATTTCTTTTTCTTTTTTTACTTTAAAATATACATTACCGTCTTCATTTATATATATTTGTCCTTCTTTTACTTGTTGTTTTATTATTCTTGTTATATCTGAATCTTTTTTTTCTTTTCCTGAATATTCTTCAAAATATTTATATATTTTTTCTATTGTCTTTTTGATTTCCTCTGGTTTAATTTTATTTAATTCTTTTTCTAAATAGGTTTCTATTGTATCTATTTTTCCATTATTTGTTAAATAATTTATTACATCAGACATATAATCTCCTTTTTTATTTCTATTTCTATTATATTTTTTTTTTTTAAATTAAATTTAAAGGTTTATTTTTTCTCTTTTATTGCTTCTTTATGAATCACTTTATTGTTTAATACAAATTCAACTACTTCTGTTTGAGGATGAATCTTTACTTTTTTTGTTTCTGACTCTGTTATTTCTATTTCTTTTTGATTTACTAATTTTTTAAAATTCTTTTCTATTTGTACTATTTGATTTTTTCTTTCCATTTTATTTCCTTTAATTTCTTTAAATTATTATATTAAAAAAAATTGTTGTTTAATCTTTTTTTAATATTTATTAGTATATAATTACATTAAATAAAAGGATAATTTATGTTAAAAAAATCTAAGACTATTGATAAAGATAGAATTTTCACTACTAGTCTATCTTCTGCGTACCCTGTTAATATAACTAGAGAACATTGTTATGTTGTTTTAAAAAATAAATGTAGTTTATTTTGTTATGATAACGATATAGATAAAAGTTCTTTAGATAAAAGAAGTAGACTAAGTAATATGTTTGCTGTAAAACATACTGATGAATTTTATTACATTATCACATCACATATGAATAAAAGGAAAATTAATAATAAATATGGTTTTTAAAATAACCTTCCATTAATTTTATTATTTACTCCATCTGGTCCCATAGTTTCGTTATTATAATCTACAATTGAATATTGTGAAGTATAATTTTTTCCTACTCTTATTGCATCTGTCATCATTTCTGTTGTTGTTTTATGTATCTCTTGACCTTTTGGTTGTAAATTATTAAATATTTCACTATTATTTAATATTGATTTTATTATTTCTGACATCTCTGCAACTGTTTTAAAATCTTTATCTATTCTCGTTATATTTCCAACTGAGTCACCATCTGCTGTATATGCTATAATATCTTGATTTAAACTCTTTATTTTTTTAGCCATTTCACCTATTGCACTTATTATATTTATTGTTGTTTTTTCTTTTCCTTTTTTAAATTGTGATTTTAATTCATCTATACTTATTTTTTTTTCTTCCATATATTTTATCATTTTTTGTTCTAAGAAATTTGATACTTTATAATCTGCTGTACCACTTGTTTCAAGTGGAACTTTATTTGTATATACATTCATAATTTCTTCATTAATTGTTTTTGACATTTTTGTTAAATCTTTATTTGCTGAATAAACAAAGTTTACATATTTATTTAAGATTTCTTTTTTTGACATATCTTCTGTTACATTATATATATAATCTTTTTTTGACATATCTTCTTGATTAATGATTCTTTTTCCTTCCCCTTGTGATATTATTTTTATTAAATCAACTTTTGATAAATTTTCATAATTTTCAATTATTTCAATTGTTTCACCAGTAAAAGGAGTTCCTTCAATATTTTTATTATCTCCACCCAATGACATTAACAATGTACTTGAAATACCAACTGCCATTGTAAATTTTAATAATGTTTTCATATGAGGTGTTATAGGGCCTACTGCTTTAACTTTTTTTGATATTTCTTCAACATTCATTATATTTTCCTTTTTTTTTATTATAAAGTTTTATTTTAGTTTTAGTTTTAGTTTTAATTAAGTTTTTGAGGTTATAATTTCAATAATATATTAATAAAAAGGACTTATAAATGACTTGGACAATTAAAGAAATGACTAACCTAATCGGTAAGACAAAGGAACAAATCAAAGAAATAAAAAAACAAAAAATACTTCAAGATAAAAATATAATTTTAATTGATACAAGTGAAACTGTTGATATTGATACTTCTTCTATTAATATAGTTAAAAACTAATATTAAACTATATTATAATTAAATATTAATTTTATTATAACTTTATGAGAAAAATGGTCTTTTTTCACTTCTTCTCATTATAATTTAATTTAAGTTTTTTAATAAATAAAACTATCAAAAAGGAAAACAATGAAAATCAAATTATTATCTATTAGTGTTCTATTACTATCAAGTTCACTTTTCGCTTCTTCTAATACTAATAACATTCAAATAAGTGGGGAATTAAAAGTTCATCACATACTTACAGATCAAAAAAACGCTTGGGCCCCAACAACTGGTAGTGCAGCAATGTTAAAATTAAAAATGATAACACCTGAATTTAATAATTTTAGTTTTGGTATTGCTTCATATACTACAGGAGACACAGGTGTTACTAAAACTAATACTGCTGGTGAAACTGTTGCTGCTGGTATGTTTATGGGTGATGTAACATCTGATACAACTGAAACTAAAACTGTTATTGGTGAATCATACCTTCAATATCATAATTATAATTATGTAGCAAAAATAGGTAGACAATTATTAGATACACCTATGACTTCCAATTTATATTCTACTACACCTAACTTTTATGAAGCTGTAGTTTTAGGATATAAACTTTCTGAAAATATTAATTTAGTTGCTTCACATGTAAATAAAATGTCTTATGGTGCTAGAAGTCTTACTGATTTTGCTCTAATAGGAGAAAAAACATTAACAGCAGGGGCTTCAAGTCAATCTAAAACCTTAAGAGGTGAGTTTACTAATATGGGTGTTCTTGCTACAGGTACTAACACTGATGGTATTATTGCATTAGGAGCAAAATACAATGAAAACAATGTTTCTACTCAAGGTTGGTTGTATCTTGCTGATGATTTAGTTAATATTGGATATTTTGAATCAAATTATAATAAATCACTTGTAAAACAAACAAAGTTTATTACTTCCATTCAATATTTAACTTCTTCTTATAAGGGACAATTATCTAACACTGCTGATTCTTCTGTTGCTGGTGTTAAATTAACTTTAGCCCATAAAGGTTCTAAGTATTACATTGCTTATAATAATTCAAGTAAAACAACTATAAACCCTTGGGGTGGTGATCCACTTTATACAAGTTCTATTTTCTCTAGAAATGGTTATAGAGATAATGTAAGTGCTTATAAAATTGGAATGAAATATAAGATTCAAAAAGGTTTAAAAATTATTGCTTCTTATGCTGATTATGGTAAATCTAATATGACCGGGGTAACTTCTAATGCAACTGAAACTGATTTTGCTTTAGTATATAAACCAAATAAGAAAACTATGTTAAAACTTATACATGCAAATAGAACAAGTGAGTTTAATTCTGTTGACAATGATAGAACACAAAAACATTTAAGAGTAATTGCTTCTTATAAATTCTAATTTTTAAAATAATAACATTATTAAAAAGGAAATAATTTAAATATTATTACCTTTTTTTTATAATCTTTCCAAAAAAGGCATATAGATGAACCAAAATAATTATAAACAAAAACTTTTTTTAAAAATATCAATTGTAGTATTTTTAATTTCCTCTTCTTTTCTAACTTACTTGTTATTAACCTTACCACCAAAGGTTAAAGAAAATAAAGTTGAAACACACATTACACATGAACATGAACATGGTGAATCTTGTAATCATGAAGTTGAACCTAAAGAACCTAAAGATGAAAAAACTTCAACCATGGATACTATCTATAAGGATTTAAAAAATGTACAAAAAGTATATTCTTTAGAACCTGAACATGAACATGAACATGGTGAATCTTGTAATCATTAATTAATATATCAAAGTTAAACTTTTAATAACTTACAAATTTTGTATGTTCTTTTCTAAAAGTTACTATCTTATATAAACTCAAAATTTTAGTAATAAATGCAACAAACCAAGTACCATTTATTACAAATATTAACATCAAGTGTTTCTTTTGTGTATTTTAATATTCATTTAAGGTTGAAATGATATAGTAATAGTTAAATAAAACTTAAGGAATTTCATGGACTACATTAAATACAATGATTTAAAAAAATTCTTATTATCATTTGATGAATCTGAAGATGATATAGAATCAATTAAATTAATTAATTTTAAAAATAAGTTCCCTGAAGTATTTATTTATATTAGTATTGATTCTCATAATATTTTACTTCCAAAAGATATAGTATTTGAAATATTAGGATGTGAAGAAGATATCCCTTTTACTGATTTATTTGAATTTAAAGATGAATTATTAAACATAAAAATGATTGATTTTAATATTGAGAATAATTCAAAAATATTTAATTTATTTGAAGAAAAACAAGAATCTTTAAAATTAATAAAAAAAATAGAAAGAAAGTCTAATCAGTTAGATAAAAAATCTAAACTTATTTCTATTTTTGAGAAATACCAAAAATGTTATCAAGATATTTCTATTTTATGTTTTGACTTTGAAGCATTTGAAAAAAAACAAGATAAATTAACTGAATTAGGTATTAGTATTTTTAAAAATGGTACTTTTTCTTCCATTCATTATATCGCTAAAGAAAATTTACATTATAAAAATGGTAAAAACATTAATGACCGTAGATATAATTTTAACTTTGGACAATCTAAAACTATAGAATTACATGATATTATGTTATCATTAAAAAAAGAATTAAATAAATGTGATTTAGTTATAGGTCATGGAATCGATAATGATTTTACTTTTGCTAAACGATATTTAAAACAACAAAATAAATTATCAAAGAACTATATTTCTGATAAAGATTGTTCTGTTGTCGATACTTATGAACTTTCTAAGATGTATAGAGAAAATGGTTATGGTATGCAAGGAATGTTAGAGTTATTGGACATCCCTCATAGAAATTTACATAATGGTGGTAATGATGCAAGATACAACCTTGTAATGTTTAATGCAATTATGGAAACTTTTGATGATAATTTGAAAAATACTTTTATTAAAACTATTAATTTATTAGAAGAAGAAATTATAGAACTTCAAGAAGATTTTGATAGTAGTTTTAAATTACTTTAAAACTACTTAATCTCCTACTATCTTATCTATTTTTCTTTCCACTTTATTTATAAAGTTTTTCAATACCCTTTTTATTGGTCTGTTTACATATCTATGTATAAACCATTTTAGATTTACAAATAGAAATCTAAAATAAATATATAACTTTTTTATTCTTCCACCAAAATATGGTATTTTCTCAAGCCACTCTAACAACCAAGTAAACATTAATATTTCAATGATGGGCATAATCCAAGAATTAAGTATATGTGTTTCAAAGAATACTATTAATGATGTTCCTATTTTAATAATAAATATTAATAAATTCTTCCATATTTGCGCTGAAAATATTTTATTAATTAACATTCCAACAAAACCAAATACATACATCAAATAACCTACCACAACTGCAGGTAATAATAATAACAATGTTGATTTTACTTTATTTTTAAGATTTAATTCCAAGTATGAATCTTTTATATGAAATACTAATTTTTTTACTGGTTCAATTAAATGTTTTAGTAGATTATCATTTAAATGTTTCACTATTATATTATCTATAATATATCTTTTTATCAAACCTGTAGTTAATAAAAACAAACTTTTTTTTATTGTTAGTGTTGCTAAAAAATTTAATATATATACTTTACTTGATATTATTAAACCTTTAAATAATAATATCAATGTAGTTATTTGAAAGAAAAAGAATATTCTAACTAATATTGAAATAATAACTTCTATTATTGTATTTCCAAAATTAAATGTTTCTATTATAAAATATATTATTGTTAGTGGTATAGTTATATAAAGGAAATATTTTAAATGTCTCTTTTTTAAAATCTTTTTACTTGATATACTATCTTCTTTTTTGTCTGTTTGTCCTTCTTCTTCTTTCAATAATTTAACCTTTCAATATACAATTTCTTAAACAATTAACTTTTTCTGCAATTTTATGTAAAATTGGTGAAGATGTCCCATCCATTGTTTCTTTCATTGTTTTTAACTTTCTTCTTATTTTTAGTTTAAATCTTCTTATTTGAATTTTACCTATTCTAAATATTTTAGACCCCAATAACCATTGTAACCATTTATAAGGTTTTGCTACTACTGTAAAACTTAATAATACTTCTTTTTTAATTTCAAATACAAATAACATTGGTAGCATTGCTACACCTTTTAACAAGTATAATATAACAAATAATAGTATATACCCATTAATTAGAGCTAAACCTGCTGCATATGCAAACAATTCCATTACAATAAATGGAATAAAAAATAATATTAATATTAAATATTCATTTTCAACTTTCTCTAGTTTCTCTTTTATTCTTTGTGTTATTTGTAAAAGTTTTATTTCATTAAATATAGGTTCAGCTATTTTTCTCCATAATATTTCTTCAAATAATATAAAGAATATAACTAATATATTAATTATTAATTGTTTTACTCTTGATTTGTTGTTCATTTTTTACCTTTTAATCTTCCATTCCGTCTGTATCTTCTTCATCAACAATTCTAACTCCAAATAATTTCTTTCTAATATCTGGCCACATTAATCCTAAGAAAATTATCAACGAAAGTATAATTTCAATACCAATTACTATTGAATTACCTGACACATCCAACATTCCCTTTTGATACATTCCACCAAATACTAATCCAAATATTAATATTAACCCAAAAATACCTTTTATACCTATATTCTTTTTAATCCCTATTGTCATTAATAACCAAAATCCTAAAAATGTTAATATAAATGCATAATTAAATAGATTTGTATAATCCATATTTATTATATAATGTGTAATATGATATTCACTAAATGAATTATATGAACCAAATATTGTTAACATTGCTAAAAATAATTTTAAATACCAAGGCCATTCAGCAAACCTTTTGAAATTAATTTTTTCTTTTGACCCTTTTGACCCTTCATCTTCTTCAAAAAAACCTTTTAATATATTTAAAAAAAATTCTTTTGTTTTTACTTTTTTTGTTTCTTTTTCCATTTTTTTCCTTTTTTTATTTAAATCATTATATATAAATAAAACTTAAATATATATAATAATGTAAACAAAAAGGAAAAATTAAATTCCCTCCTTTTCTTTTTTGTTATTATTGTGGTTTTATTGTGGAACTTATTATTTATAATGTTTAATTTTTTTTTTTTTATATATAATAAGAATATATAAACATTATCTTATTATTTAAAGGAAACTTATGAAAAAAATATTTTTACTTTTAAGTCTTGGTCTTACTTCTATACTTAATGCCTCTATTTGGAATAATTCAACAAAACAATGTGCTCATAAATGTATAAATAGATTAGCTATGAATACTTATAATTTTGATAGAAATCATATTGAAAGATGTATGAATCAATGTGAAATTAAATACAATCGATATAGAGAAAATACTTCCTCTTATAATCGTTACTCTGACAATTATTATTCTGATAATTACAATTATGATTCCTATAATGAACGTGATAGTATTAACGCTAAAGATGTTATTTTAAATACAATAACAAATGCAATAAATAAAAGTAATAAAAAAATTAGTAAAAAAAGACATTCTAAATCATCGGATCAATCAAAATTATATGTTACTGTTAAAAGCGGTTATGTTATTTCTAAACATAGAAAAAAATATTTAAATCAAAAAACTTATCTTGCTGAAAAAGGTGTTAAAAAGAAATATTATTTAACTTCCAATGATGGTTATAACAAATCTATTTACTTATACTTGACTAATAACAATGAATTAAAAGTTTGGGTTGGAAGTAATGAAACAAATTCTTATACTTTTAGAGATAATACCAAATGGTATAGAGGGCAAAAAGGTTTTATAGAAAAGTTAAGGTATAGTGGTAAATATAGAATTTTTGATTTAGAATTTGAATTAAAATATTAATATTTTCTTGCTTTTGTCTTGTTTTTTTATTTATTCTATTATAATAGTTACTTTAAGGATATAAAGTATGAAATGTAATTTAGCATTAGAAAACAATATAGAAACTGAAGTTAGAATGGAAGAAAACTATATAAGATTTATTATCTATTATTATTCGAACAATGATAAAAGAACGATACAAAAGAAAATTGAGGAAACAGAAAAATTTATGAACTTTTTCCCATTAGTAGTAAGACAATCTAATTCAAAAGAAACCGGTTCTATTTCATTAGAAGTAGAACAAAAAGGTTGTGATAGACTTGGTGGTGATTTTTTTGAAGAATTACTTCAAAAACTAAAAGTTTAGAATACCTTTATAAATTAAACTGAAAAATAATTTAATTTATACAAAACTACAATTGGAGAACTTAATCTTTTAACTATCTAATCAACAACATTTAATATTCTTTTAAGTTATATTAACTTATAATACAAAAAAAGAATATAGGTGTCATATGGAACAAATCTTTTTAGAACTACAACAATTTAAACCAACTTTATTCTTAGAACTAATTTCTTTGTTAGGTGTATTAACTGCATTATATATACAAACTTTAAATAGTAGAAAACATTTCTTTTTTGCTAATATTTTTTATTCTTTATCTAATGTATGTATGCTAACTATTTCTTTTCTTTTTGATTTTTATTTTTTACTTGCTATGATGAGTATCTATACTTTATCTTCTTTAAATGGAATTAGAACCAATATGGATTCTGTTTTCCCAAATCTAAAAGATAAAAAAAATATAATTATTTCTATTCTTTTTATTTTTAAACTTATAATTGTATATTCTTTAATTAATATTATACCTAATTATCAAGAAATACCTCAAATAGAAACACATTTACATTTTTTTGAAATAATGTCATTTTTAATTGGTGTTCCTGCTGTTATTTGGATGAGTTATCATATTCAAAATAGATATTTATGGATTGCTTTTTCTATGTTCACTTTTGCTGATTTATGTTTATTGATTTTTGCATTTCAAGAAAACTTATTTTTATTAACTTTACAGGCAACAATTGCTGCACCATTTGCTTTAAAAGGTGCTTATTTTGCTTATATAAACCAACACATTGAACGATAAAATTTATTTTCTTTTAAGTTAATTACTTGTATAATTAATTTATATTAAAAAAAAAGGTTTTAACAATGAAAAAAATAATTTTAACTGGCTTAGCAATTAGTCTAACTACCACTTTAATGGCACAAAAAATTGGTCCAATTGAAACAAAATATAATCAAATTAATATTTCTGCAAAAGGGGCTGAAAATATTCAGTTATTACACAGGGTAGAAAAAAAACTAGATATCATTCTTAATACAATGATTGAAGATGAAAGAAAACAAATTGCACGTGAAGAAAAAATTGATTCTACTATTGAAAAAACAAAAACTAGTTTAAAAAAAGGTTTATCTTGGATTTCTGACAAAACTAAAGAAATATCACAATAATTTATCTTACTTTAAGATAAAAAAATGTATTATTACATTAATAAAAGAAAGTAATCTTCTTTCTTTTATCAAATATCTTTTAAAGATGTTTGTATATACAAAAGGTAAAAAAAATGATTAAAATTATAATAACTAGTTTATTCCTTACTTTCTTAATTAATGGAGTTTTTTCTGTTGAAAATAGTAAAGAAGATTTGAAAATTAGTTTTGATGAAACTAAATCTATTTCTATTCTTCATAATTTTGGAAATGGTTTAATTAATGTTATTAAGACAGTTGAAGAAGACTCTTCAGATACAAATAAATAAATAAACAAATAAAGGCTAACAATGACAAAAAGACCTACAATCTTAAAAAAAATACCTACAGATTTAAGACGGTATATTAAACTAAACAAATCAAAATTATCTATTGAAATAGATAAAATACTAACAGTTAAAAATAATCTTACTGCTTTTGAAATTTCTTCTTTTTTATTTGATGTTGCTACAAATAATAATAGTTCTAATTACCCAGATGAAATTAAAAAAAGAATGATTTTAAATATTTCAAAAGATTTCAATGTTACACTTTCAAAAAAACTTTTACAGTATAACATTGAAAGAAAGAAAAATACCGATGGTGTTTTTACATATATTAAATCATAATTAATCTATTTTCTTATTTTATTAAAAAATAAGTGGTACTCTCTACATTAAAAAAAGGGGAAGGTGTAAAAACCTTCCCCTTTTTTATATACTTTTATATTATTTATTATTGTTTACCATTGAACTCTTTATCAGCCATATCTTCTAATATAGTATTAGCAGACTCTT
>JGI26258J51719_1000374_pt1 | contig 20242 bp, 24 predicted proteins | sample SaaInlLV_10m_DNA_3_FD_51719 | JGI IMG/M metagenome (IMG submission 51719)
GAAAAAGGTTAAAGAATTTGATAGTAGCTGTTCAGATTGCCCCTGAAATTCACCAGTTCAAGGCAAAAAATGTGAGTTTACACGTGTAAATGACCATTTTTACGTGTAAATGACCATTTTTGAACGCCGAAATGGTGGGTTTCAGGGGTGAGCTGAATAGTTACCCGAGTTTGTGTCCAATCTGGCTGGCGATGTAGCCCACTCGCTTACCATGATGGGTATCGTTCATCCCGACCAGATCAACCGCTGTCTCAAGTGCCAGAATCATCTGGCGTAGATCGACTTGTAACTCAGACTGTGAATGCATAGAACCCCCCTCTTGGACTTCTGAAATAACCTCAATACCACAATAGAGTATAGGTGATCATTTTGAACTGTATAGGATTAATGACATTTTTGTATTTAGTGATGGATAACTAGTGAGCATTCGGACTCCTGATAGAGCAGTTTGCTATCATCCCCTTTTTCATTCAAAGATTCAGCTATGTCTCAAGTTAGAAAAGCAGCGGTATTGGTCTCTGGTGGCCTCGACTCCATGTTGGCAGTGCGGGTACTGCAAGAGCAGGGAGTCCATGTCGAAGGGATTAACTTCTATACCGGCTTCTGTGTCGAGGGGCACACCCACGCCATTCGCAAAAAAGATCAGAAGAAGGATAAGCGTAACAATGCTCTCTGGGTGGCAGAGCAGCTGGGGATCAAACTCCATATTGTTGATATCGTGGAAGAGTATAAGAATGTATTGATCAACCCCAAGCATGGTTATGGGGCCAATATGAACCCCTGCCTGGACTGTAAGATTTTCATGGTGAAGAAGGCCGTGGAGTGGATGGAGAAAAAGGGCTTTGACTTTATCGCTACAGGTGAGGTGGTCGGGCAGCGACCCATGTCGCAACGCAAAGATACCATGCCCGTAGTCTCCAATGAGTCGGGGGCGAATGATCTGTTATTACGCCCTCTCTGTGCCAAGAATCTTCCACCCACGTTACCTGAACGAGAGGGTTGGGTGGATCGGGAAACACTCTATGATTTCAGCGGACGTACCCGCAAACCACAAATGGCACTGGCGAAAGAGTTTGGGTTTGAGGATTATGCGACTCCGGCAGGGGGCTGTTGCTTTCTCACCGATGAGAGTTACTCGGTCAAACTGGTTGATCTCTGGAAGGCGCGTGGCAGTCGTGATTATGAGATGGATGACATCATGCTGCTCAAGGTGGGACGTCACCTGCGGCCTCGTGAAAACTTTAAAATGATCATCTCTCGTGAAGAGGGGGAGAACAACTTCCTGCAAGGGTACAAGAATCGCTATATCACCATGCGTGTATCAGATCATCCGGGGCCTTTAGTACTGATCGATGGAGTCGCAAATGAAGAAGAGTTGGCGCTGGCCGGACGGATATTGGCCCGTTTTGGCAAAGGAAAGCGTGCAGAAGAGGTGACGGTAGAGATTACACCACCCGGTGAAGAGGGGTATGAGATCCAGGTTGCACCGATGCCACCCAGCCAGATTGAACAGAACTGGTACATTTAAGGAGACACTAAATGGCCGAATACTCCATCGATACTCAGGGTCTGCTCTGCCCAATGCCGGTGATCCGTGCACAGGATAAGGTTGAGGAGCTACAGCCGGGAGACCGGTTGGAAGTACTCTCTTCTGACCCCGGTGCAATGAATGATATTCCGGCTTGGTGTCGTATTAATGGGCATACCGTGCTGGAGAAAGTACAGCAGGGTAGAGAGGTACGAATTTTGATTGAGGTTGGAGAGGGTTAAATTCGTTAAGTGGTCAGTGTGATGGAGGATTGCCCGTCTTTCAGATTGATACGGACCTCCATTTCACAATACTCATTCACCTCATCTGTTGGCGATGGATCGTCTGCACAATTACAGCCAGAGATGATGCCGGTATAGAAGGCCCCCACTTTGATGGTTGCGATCTGCTGATCTTCATGCAGATTAAGAACCATTATTTTCAGATTGCGGTCAAGCGCAACACTGCTTGATGATAGTCCCTGCTGCAGTGGTAGCTGCTCAAGACCCAAAGCAGTGACCTCCTCAATAAATACACTCTTAAAGCGACTGCTGTTCCAGGCCTTGGTGGATTGGCTTAACCTCAACACTTACTTATGGCTCCTTGCTAACAAACACCCGGCCACCTCGAGAGAAACAAGGTGGCCGAGTTTTAAGTACAACCAGAGCCATACTACAACATACTGACGTAACCGATAGTTACCAGAGTCAGTAGAGTGAGTCCTGAGAAGATCAAGATAGCACCCAGTACATTGGAGCCTCTCTGCAGCGCCTTCGATGGCTTCTTGATCAGATACTTCTCAAGTTCACCATTCTCTTTCAGTCTCTTATACTCAAGACTGTGTTCATGTTTAAATTCATCCAGAGGAATTGCACCCGTGAAGATGGTTGTACTCATGGGGAACTTGTCTGGACGGAAATGAGCATTAAAGAAGTGCACCGTGAACAGGAACATGGTTGCCAACAGCGCCTCTTCCGCATGGATAATGGTTGCGATGTTAAACACAGAACCCGGCAGGATTGATGCCGTCAAGGTGGGTGAGAAGAGCATCATTCCACTCAGACCAATGACACCGGCACCCCAGAACGGAGCCCAATAATCAAATTTCTGCCAGTATGACCAGCGATCAAAGCTGGGGCGCTCGCCCTTTCCAAAGAACCAGCGGAACATCCCGACCACATCATGTAAATCCTGAAGATTTGGAATCATAGAGGTGGGTCCAAACCAGCGGAAGGTCTTGCGGTTTGTAATAATGTTGTAGAGCGCAATGCCAAAGTGGGCAATGAATACGCTCAACCAGGTGACAGCAGCAGTACGGTGGATCACCGCCTCAACTTCAGGACCACCCAACAGACCAATAACAAATGGGGCCCATGCGGTATGCGAGAAGAGTAGTGTTGATCCTGAGAGTACCAACGTCATCGTACTCATTGCAAACAACAGGTGGATGATGCGCCATACTGCAGTGAAACGGCGGAAATAGACCTGCTCAGTTGCGGCGAGTTGTGCTTCAGCTGGAGGTTGATATCCCTTTCCTGCCCTGCGGTCACTGTATTCACGATAGAACCAGAGTAGAACATGTGTCCAGAAGAAGAGGAACACGCCAACAATCAACAGGTTCATAAATTTAGTAGTCAACCAGATCATCGGATAACGTTCATAGTCATCTGCATTACCATGTGGATGGAAGCTGAGGAACCCCTCTGGAGCATCTTCATGGCATGTCTGGCAGGTCTCTAAACGGTTATTAAGGTGCACAGTCGATGCCGGGTCATCAACTTTGCGCAGATCATGACTGCCATGGCAGTCATAACATTTTGCGGTATTGGTATAACCCAGACGGTTGACCTGACCATGATAGGAGGCCCTGTAGGTCTTGAGAGAGGTCTCATGACAGTTGCCACAGTTTTTTGTAATGGTCAGCTTCATTGAATCCTCTTCAGGAGAGGCAATGTTATGTGTGGTGTGACAATCTGAACAGACAGCAGCATTGGTGTTGCCCTTCTCTACCACCTCTTTGCCATGAATGGATTCAAGGTAAAGCTCTTTCTCCTTCTCATGACATTGACCACAGACCTCAGGATTCTTCATGCGGTGGTCTGCTCGGGCTTCACTGCCAAGGGTACCAATATTGTGAGGGTCATGGCAGTTATGGCAGGTTGCATTGGTCTTGGATTGGTCAGCCATACTGGGGCGTGCATGTACAGAGCTCATATAGCTATCAATCTGTTGCATTACCACATCCAGGCGTTGATACTCAGGGTTATCTTGACCTTGCTGTTTTTCCCACTGCTCTTGATGGCACTGGATGCAGCTTACCGAGATGACAGGCTGTTCCTGATGATATTTTTTGGTGATATTGGTATGGCAGCCGACACAATTCTGGCTTCCATGTACACTCTCTTTAAATTTTTCTTCATCTACATAGATGTAGACCTCAGTCCCATCATCAAGTGTTTCAACCTTTTCATCTTCATCCGAGTGACAGCGGATACAGACTTTATTCGGAATGATCTTCTTGTGGGCACCCTCCTCCACTTCAGCGGCATAGATATTGGTGTTCAGTACCCCTAATACACAGAACAGGGCCACAACCTTTATAGTGCTAACGATTCCTTTCACAGTATATCCTTTACTCGACAACAGACTTTTTTTACCAAAAAATGACTACAGCTCTATTCAGAGCTGTAGTCATTTTGTTTTATTAAAATTAATTCAATGCTTTAGTGACTGAGAATGCACCTCTCAGATCTCCCGGCTTGAATCCGGTTGCCTGATCCAGAGGGTACACAGCGCGAATTTTTTGCAGTACATCTGTAGCAATCAGCTCACCGTGGCAGACCATACAGGGTTTGCTTGCCGGAATGGCCTTCATATAACGAAACAGCTTCTCCCCACCCTTCTGCTTAACCACCTCATGGTGCTCCATGGTTGCCAGACTCTCTCCAGCCGCTGAACGTGCCTCAAACTGTTGAAGTATCTTGATCTCCCATGCGTCTGCAGCGTTATCCGGGTTTCTCAAGCGCAGGCTAATACGTCTGATCTCCAGGCCGGTACGACGGTCGGATACTGAATCTGTGATGGGCTGTGCCTGTTGGCTACAGGCAGCAATTGCTGCGGTCGGACCGCCGGTTTTCATGCCTGTAACCAATGCCCCTTTCAATTTTGTAAACAGCGTTTTTACAGCTTCGCGGCTCTCTGCAACGTTGGTAGAGATTTCATCTGCATTTGCAAGGTTCATCGACGAAGCTAAAGAGACGGTCAAAATCGTACTAAAAAGGGCTTTTTTCATAACGGTTCTCCAATCAAAAATTAGCACTGATTTTAGCGTGTAACCATAGGCTTACTGTAACTATTTTTAAATTTCTTATCGCTATTACACACAGTATATGCAGGGTTTCCCCGCAATGGATCAATCAATATCCTTGTAGCTGATCAATGTACTCAGGCAGGAAGAGTGAAATCTGTGGGATATAGGTGATCATCATCAGGAATGCCAGCAGTAGCAACATCCAGGGCAGAACTGATCGAATCACCCAGCCCATGCTTTCACCGGTAATTCCAGCAGTTACAAAGAGGTTGAGCCCCACCGGAGGTGTCAACATCCCGATCTCCATATTAACCACCATAATGATTCCCAGATGAATGGGGTCAATCCCCAACTTCATGGCAATCGGAAAGAGAATAGGTGCCATAATCAACAGAATGGCGGAAGGCTCCATAAAGTTACCGGCAATCAGCAGCAGAATATTGACCACAACCAGGAACATCCATGGCTCCAGCCCCCAGCTAACGATGGACTCTGCAATCTGGTGAGGAATGCGTTCGGTGGTCAATACATGGGCGAACAGCATTGCATTGGCAATGATAAAGAGCAGCATGATGCTCACCTTGGCCCCATCCAGTATGGTTTTGCGGACTTCCGGATGGTTAACCGACTTGGGCAATGCCCAGCTCATCTGCCAACTATTTCGAGCCACCATATTGATGATGGACTCACTATTTTTTCTCCAGGGTTGATCTTTGAGTGGCCCCATATCGCGATAGAAAAAGACCGATACCAGAAAGGCGTAGACGGCAGAGACAGCGGCAGCCTCTGTAGGGCTTGCAACCCCACCATAAATTGAACCCAACACCACCACAATCAGCATGATGCCACCCGATGCGGAGAGGCCACTTCTGAGTATGGGCCTTATACCGGGCCACGGTTGTGCCGGTAGATCTTTAACCCGTGCCACAATATAGATGGTAACCATCAGCAGTAGCCCCATCAACAGACCGGGAATAAATCCAGCCATAAACATCCGTGCGGCAGAGACCTCTGTTGCAGCGGCATAAACCAACATAACGATCGAGGGTGGAATCAGAATTCCCAGCGTACCGGCATTGGTGATCACCCCGGCAGCAAACTCCTTGGGGTAGCCAGATTTCACCATACCGGCAATGACGATGGTGCCAATTGCAGCTACGGTAGCGGGGGATGAACCGGAGACTGCAGCAAACAGCATACAGGCCATGACCGAAGCCATTGCCATCCCACCACGAATATGACCGACCAGATCAATCGCAAAACGGATTAGACGCTTTGCCACTCCACCCGTTGAGAGAAAGGCGGATGACAAAATAAAGAAGGGGATAGCCAACAGGGTGTAGTGTTCCGAGAGAGCCTCAAATAGCTTCAGTGCAACCGAGGCCATTGAATCCCCGGAGAAGAGAAGAATAGTAACAATACTGGAAAACCCCAAAGCAACAGCAATCGGCATTCCCAGTAGCAGGCAGCCAAATAGCAGTAGAAACAGGGCTGTTGTGGTCACTAAAGCCTTTTCTGGCTGATTGGTTGTTGAGCCGGACTCTCCGTCTGTTGCTCTGAGAGAACCTCACCAAAAGCATCACACTTCAGCTCGTCGGCGAGGTGCAGGCTCTCTTCAGCCTCATTGACGTGGCAAAAACCATGGGCACGCCCCACTGCAACGGCCCACAACAGCTCTAGCAGGCGAATAGAGAAGAAGCTGAACCCAACCAGTAACATCCCGTGCGCCAACCAGAGTGGGACCAGTGGCTCATCAATCCAGATTTTGAGCTGCTCCTGTGTCTCCTCGGACATCCAGTTCACCATCCACTGTTGAAACTCCAGATCCTCCATCGAGATCCCAATCATGTACATCTTCTCCAGATAGACCCAGGAGCCATAGAGAAAGAGGGCACAGTAGCTGAGTGCTAACGAGATCGCCAGCAGTGACAACAGCCGTTGCACTGCAGGGGAGAAGAGCTTTACAAAGGCATCAACACTGATATGGGCACCTACCTTCAGACCATAAGAGATACCAAACAGCACAAACCAGGCGGAGAGGTGTAGAGTCAACTCCTGACCCCAACTCAACCCGGTACCAAAACCGAAGCGGAGTACCACCTCAATAAAGACCAGCAGCGTCATTGCGACCAGTAGTATTGAGATGATCCCCTCTTCGATCTTGTTGAGATAGCGCAGAAACATTAAAGAGAGAGATGGACTCTATTGGTTGGAGGCATAGGCAGCATCGATCAAATCTTTACCAATCTTCTTCTCAAACTTCTTCCAGACCGGTTTCATCGCCTCGACCCACTGTGCCCGTTCAGCTGCCGTTAATGCAACAATCTCAGACCGTCTTGAGTCGGTAATCTTCTGTCTGTCACTGACCGATTTCTGAGCAGCAACCTCATTACCATGAGAAATGGCCTCAGAGAGTGCCTGTTCCAATTCACCGCGTGTATCTGCAGGTAGCTCACTCCAGAACTCTTTAGAGGTGACCACCATATAGTCCAGCAACCCATGGTTAGATTCGGTGATGTAGGGCTGTACCTCAAAGAACTTCTTCGAATAGATGTTAGACCAGGTATTCTCCTGCCCATCAATGGCCCGGGTCTGCAGTAGAGTAAAGACCTCTGAGAAAGGTTTCTTTAGAGGCATTGCAGAGACCGCCTTGAACTGCTCCTCCAGCACATCGGAAGACATAATACGGAACTTCTGGCCTCTGGCATCGTTGGGGCTACGCAATTTATTGCTGGCAGAGAGCTGCTTCATGCCGTTATGAAGATAACCAAGGCCAACCAACCCTTTGCGTTCAACCGACTTTAATAGCTTTTCTCCCGCAGGGCTCTGTTGAAAACGGTCTACCGCCTCCATATCTTCGAACAGAAAAGGGAGGTCATAGAGTGCAAGCTTCTTGGTATAGCGGCTGAACTTGGAGAGAGAGGGGGCCGCCATCTGCACATCGCCCAGCAACATGGCCTCCAGCACCTTGTTATCACCAAATAGTTGTGAATTCGGGTAGATCTCAACTTTCACCCGATCTCCCAACCGGGTTTCGACCAGCTCTTTGAATTTATTGGCCATCTGCCCCTTGGGGGTATTCTCGGCAACAACATGAGAGAACTTAATGACGATGGGGTCTGCAGCGGAGCTGATGGTGGTGGTGACACTCAGTGCAAAGCAGAGCACAGCAGTTGTGAGATGTTTAAACATGGTTCCCCTCCTGAGGATAATGAAAGATTGTACAGCGTTATAATTTTTTATTGGCCTATACAAAGTCTATCTTAGAGTGGATGGAGTGCAATGTATACCATCTGGAAAAGCCAGTGATTACCGGTGATAAAAGGCAATACGGGCGAGAGAGAGTGATTATTTGAAGCGGTTGTTGTGTCACAAGTTATCTCTCAAAAGGTGACACTTTCAGTTGGTTTTGTTACTTTGTGTATCATTCAATACAATTACAATGATTAAGAGGATAGACTCAATGAAAAGGATTTTTATAGCGGCGCTTGCAGCGACTGCAATGACAGCGACTACCGGGGCTTCTGCCGATACACTCTCTACCGTAAAAGGTAAGGGGTTTGTGCAGTGTGGTGTAGGTCAGGGTCTGCCCGGTTTTTCCAGTCCCGACGCACAAGGCAAGTGGCAGGGAATTGATGTCGATGTCTGTCGTGCGGTGGCTGCTGCAGTGTTTGGAAATGCCGAAAAGGTGAAATATACTCACCTCTCTGCCAAGGAACGCTTCACCGCGCTGCAGTCTGGTGAGATTGATATACTGGTACGCAATACCACTGAGACCTTCACCCGTGATACCGGGTTGGGGCTCGATTTTGCCGGGATCAACTACTACGATGGTCAGGGCTTTATGGTACGAAAAGATCTGGGAGTGCAGTCCGCCAAAGAGCTTTCCGGTGCGGCAGTCTGTACCAACATGGGAACCACCACCGAGATGAATGCAGCAGACTACTTCCGTTCCAACGGGATGGAGTACAAGATTGTTGCCTTTGAGAAGATGGATGAGGTGGTTGCCGCCTATGATGCCGGGCGCTGTGATGTCTTTACTACAGACCGTTCCGGCCTTGCGGCACAACGCACCAAATTGAAAAACTCTGCAGATCACGTGATTTTGCCAGAGACCATCTCCAAGGAGCCATTGGGTCCGGTGGTGCGCCATGGTGATAACCGTTGGGGAGATATTGTCCGTTGGTCATTGCGTGCGATGAAGAATGCAGAGGAGATGGGGGTCAGCTCAGACAATGTTGATGCCATGCGTGCAGACAAGCGTAACCCCAGTAGAAACCGTCTGCTCGGCACAGTCGGTAATATGGGTGAGAAGTTGGGACTCTCTAATGACTGGAGTTACAACATCATCAAACAGGTCGGTAACTATGGGCAGATGTATGACCGCCACCTCGGTCCCACTACAACCATCAACCTGCCAAGAGGGATTAACCACCTCTGGACCAATGGTGGGATTCAATATGCGGCCCCGATTCGTTAAGGGCTGAATATTTTGTGGGCTGTCTGCGTAAACAGGCAGCCCACTCTGTTTATAAAGATCGAGTTGATAGCATTGTATGTTAGCACTCTGGCGCAATAGTCGGGTTCGTGGCTGGATCTTCCAGCTTGTTGCACTGACACTGTTTCTCTACTTTGGCTGGTCACTGTGGGACAACCTGCAGACCAACCTGGCAAGTCGTGGGATTACCACCGGATTCAATTTTCTCAATACCGAAGCCGGATTCGGGATCATCTCTCACCTGATTGACTACAGTGAAAGCTCGACCTATGGTCGTGCCTTTCTGGTAGGGCTGCTTAATACACTGCTGGTCTCCGTACTGGGTATTTTTCTGGCAACCCTGTTGGGGCTGCTGATCGGCGTGGGGCGTCTCTCGAACAACTGGCTCATCTCCCGTTTGGCGCTCGGTTATGTAGAGTTAATCCGTAATATCCCACTGTTACTACAGATCTTCTTCTGGTATTTTGCAGTATTGCGCAGTCTTCCCTCACCGCGACAGAGTGTGAACTGGGGTGAACTGTTCTTTCTCAATAATCGTGGCATCTACATGCCCGCACCAATCCCAGANCAGGGTTTTGGCTGGGCGGGGTGGGCACTGCTGCTGACCCTGATCGGTGTAGTTTTACTATTTCGCTGGGCCGTTCGGCGACAACACCAAACAGGGCGAATCTTCCCCCGTTGGCGCGTCTCTATCGGTCTGTTGATTGTCGTCCCGCTACTGGTGCTGGCGCTTCAGGGTTTTCCATTGAGCTGGGAGTTACCGGCTCTTAAAGGGTTCAACTTTAAGGGAGGGCTGGTGATGATCCCTGAGTTTATGGCGATTCTATTGGCGTTGACCATCTACACCGCATCCTACATTGCAGAGATTGTGCGCTCAGGCATTGAGTCAGTGAACAGAGGGCAGACCGAGGCAGCACGATCATTGGGGCTAACACATGGTCAGACACTTCGACTGATTATTCTGCCGCAGGCTCTGCGGGTGATCATTCCTCCACTGACCAGCCAGTATCTCAATCTGTTGAAAAACTCCTCACTGGCGGCAGCGGTCGCCTATCCAGAACTGGTTTCGGTGTTTGCCGGTACAGTACTAAACCAGACTGGGCAAGCCGTTGAGGTGATTGCCATCACCATGGGGGTCTACCTGTTGATCAGCCTGCTGATATCACTTTTGATGAACTGGTATAACCACAAGATGAAACTGGTGGAACGATGACCACACTTTTGATAGCGATCATATTGACCGAAGCCGTATCTAGAGTCTCCAGGGAGTTCTACTAGATGGTCTGGCTACGCAGAAACCTCTTCTCAACACCATTCAACAGTGGTCTGACACTGCTCACCCTCTATCTGCTCTGGTTGGCAATTCCACCCATTGTCGACTGGCTCTTTCTGCAGGCCACCTGGTCGGGGGAATCCCGTGCCGCATGTGAACCCAATGAGGGGGCCTGTTGGGCCTTTATTGATGCACGTTTCAACCAATTTATCTACGGCCTCTATCCGTCAGAGGCGCAGTGGCGGGTGGATCTCGCTTTTATCCTGTTAGGCGTTTTGTTTGCAGGTTTTTTCATTCCCGGAGTCAGGCGCAGCTGGATTGCAGTGTTGATTCTGATCCCCTATCCATTGGTCGCCTGGATACTCTTTTCAGGAGGAAGCTGGGGGCTTGAAGAGATTGATACCGCACAGTGGGGGGGGTTGTTTCTCACCCTAGTCATTGCCGGTGTTGGTATTACCGCCTCATTCCCGTTGGGTATATTATTGGCACTGGGGCGGCGCTCCAATCTGTTGGTAATCCGCTCCATATCGATTGGTTTTATCGAACTGATTCGAGGAGTACCACTGATCTCGGTACTGTTTATGGCATCAGTGATGTTGCCACTGTTTCTCCCGGAAGGGGTAAACTTCGATAAGCTGCTGCGTGCCCTGATCGGGATCAGTCTGTTTCAGGCGGCCTATATGGCAGAGGTGGTACGGGGTGGGCTGCAAGCGATCCCCAAAGGGCAGACTGAAGCGGCAGAATCACTGGGGTTGGGCTACTGGCGCACCATGCAGTTGATTATTCTGCCGCAGGCACTGAAGCTGGTGATACCGGGAGTGGTCAACACCTTTATCGCACTGTTCAAAGATACGACCCTGGTGTTGATTATCGGAATGTTTGATTTCCTCGGTATCGTGCAAGCGGCAACCACTGATCCCAACTGGCTGGGTACAGCAGTGGAGGGGTATGTATTCTGTGCAGCAGTCTATTGGCTCTTCTGTTTCAGTATGTCACGTTACAGTGTTTCGATAGAGAGAAAACTGGATACGGGGCACTGATAAAACATGAAGAAGAATATTTTGAGTTCCTGTAACCGAAGTGTACAGAGGTGATCTGAATGGAAACAAAGATGATTGAGATGAAGGGGGTCAACAAGTGGTACGGCGACTTTCATGTACTCAAAGATATCAACCTTACCGTAAAGAAAGGGGAGCGACTGGTGGTGTGTGGCCCTTCCGGTTCTGGCAAGTCAACGATGATCCGCTGTATCAATCGTCTGGAAGAGCACCAAGAGGGGCAGATCATTGTTGATGGAATCGAATTAACCGATGATCTAAACCATATCGAGAACGTTCGACGCGAAGTTGGAATGATTTTCCAACATTTCAACCTCTTTCCCCACCTCACCATTCTGGAAAACTTGATGTTGGCACCGACCTGGGTGCGTAAAATGCCACGCCGTGAAGCAGAAGAGAAGGCACTCTACTACCTGGAACGGGTCAAGATTGCAGATCAGGCATTGAAGTTTCCGGGACAGCTCTCAGGAGGACAGCAGCAGCGGGTAGCGATTGCTCGTGGTCTCTGTATGGAGCCAAAGATCATGCTGTTTGATGAACCGACCTCAGCACTGGACCCGGAGATGATCAAAGAGGTGCTAGATGTGATGACGGAGCTGGCAGAGGAGGGGATGACGATGATCTGTGTCACCCATGAGATGGGCTTTGCCAAAACTGTAGCGGACTGCATGATCTTTATGGATCAGGGGCAGATTGTCGAGTGTTCACCACCGGCTGAATTTTTTGAAAACCCGAAAAGTGAACGCACACAGCTGTTTTTGAGCCAAATTTTATAATGTGATGCTGTAACGTGTTCAGCGGAGGTGAAATACTCGGTCATTGAAATTTTTTCTCTCACTCTTCCAGAATTGGCCGATATAGAGACTATACTTTTGATAGAAAACCAGAGTGTTGAGAGACGTGTTCAAGCGCCATTTTGAACAGATTCTTGGACAGCGTGTTTCAAACAGAGAATAGAGAGAGAAAGACAATGCAAAATATATCAGACATACAAACTCTGGCTCCGGCTGTTAACGGCATAAAGTCTCCACAAAAGAGTGGGTTAGAAAATCTTGCCTCCGCGAATGCTGTAGCGGAGACAAAACAACCGCAACAGGCCCCTCAGCCAGCACTTAGTGCTCAGCAGCAGCTGAACGGAGCGATCCTTAAAGCCAGTCTGGAGACCAGTATTCAAGCAGGTAATGAACCACTGGCACTGCTCTATAAAACGGCCATTGAAGGTATCAATGAAGCCCTGGAGCCTGAACTGGGTGAAAATGCAATTCAACGTGCGCATGATTCCGGATTGGATGTCACTCCAGAGGCAACAGCAGATAGAATTGTCTCAATGAGCACAGCTTACTTTAGCTCATATCAAAAAATACACCCGGAACTGTCTGAAGAGGAGGCCGCGCTCAAATTTTCAGAAATTATTGGCGGAGGCATAGACCAAGGGTTTGCTGAGGCGAGAGAAATACTGGATGGCTTGAGTGTGTTAGAAGGCGATATCGCCACAAATATTGATGCAACCTATGACCTGGTTCAGGAAGGTTTACAGGCGTTTATTGAAAGTTATAGAGAAAATAACCTTGAGGAGAAAACAGAACAGGCCAGTTCTGTTGCTCCGTAGCGCTGGTTAGATCTGTTCAGAAAAAAACCAGTGCTACGGAACGTCTTACTTAATAAAGCCTAATGAATGGATGGCTTTAGAGAGGTTTGACACTATTTGCACAGGGACCTTTCTGACCTTGTCCAACTTCATATTCTACCTTCTGACCATCATTAAGCGTAGCATAGCCGCCACCACTTTGAATTTCAGAATGGTGAACAAATAGATCCTTTCCTCCATCTTCCGGAGTAATAAAACCAAAACCTTTATCTGCGTTGAACCACTTTACTGTACCTGTACTCATGTTATCTTCTCAATTATTTTGGTGAAATATTATGGACTTCAGACTCCCGTTCACCGACCAGAAGCCGAATGGGTAATGATCTCATGTTTGTGAACTAAATGCTATTGCCAATAGTTAAAGAGGCACTTGTGCTGTAGTATTTTTCCAACAGCCAGCACATGATAATTCCGACAAAACCTATAAGGTATTAGGATCAGGCTGACCATTTTCTCACACTAAACCGGAAATCTCATGACATTTGACTTCGAAGAACTGGATTATCAGGAAACCCCGTTGGGTGAAATCAGCCTTAGGCGACGGGCCGAGCCAAGGTTAGGTGGAACAATTGTCTATGAGGTAAAGCTGGGTGATGAGTTCCTGATGTCCAGCTTGTTCACCGAATCGGAAATACAACTCGCAAAACTAGGGCTTGCTGCTTGTGAGTGGAATGAATTGGACGTAGTGGTCGGCGGGTTGGGGCTCGGTTATACCGCTGTTGCCGCATTGGAAGTGTCGGCAGTTAAATCGTTGATGGTTATCGATGTAATGGAACCAGTTATCAACTGGCATAAAAAAGGGCTTGTACCACTTGGGAAAACCTTGATTGCTGATCCTCGCTGCAGCCTGATACTTGAAAATTTCTTTGAAATTGCGACTGCTGAAAGTGGATTTGATCGGGCAGATCCGGCCAAGCTGTTCCATGCGGTTCTGCTAGATATTGATCACTCCCCCAGCCACTGGTTAAATTCCCAGAATCGAGCTTTCTATTCAGAGCGGGGACTGCAAAAACTATCTGACAAACTATACCCGGGTGGTATCTTCGCACTTTGGTCGAATGACCCTCCAGATGCTGATTTTACCGAGCTTCTTGATTCGGTATTTCTTTCATCGGAGTTTCACATCATCAGTTTCCCAAATCCATATATGGGGGGAGAGTCCTCATGTACGGTCTATGTCGCGCATAAGGCCAGTGCCATTCATAATAGCTAATGTGGTTCTGTACCCATCAAACCTATGTGGTTCGGGCACTGAGAGCTTGCCCAAGAATAGAGAACCTGCTGCGGAAAAGAGCATCAGTTATTCATGCACTCTCTTCAAACTTGTAGCCCACACCATAAACCGACTTGATAATCTCAGAGTCACTGTGGTGTTCGGCAATCTTTTTACGCAGATTTTTTACATGGCTATCGACGGTGCGGTCGGTCACCACACGACGATCTTCATAGAGGTTTTCCATCAACTGCGCCCGAGAAAAGATGCGCCCCGGCTGGTTCACCAGTGTCGCTAACAGGCGAAACTCAACCACCGTTAGCTCTAGCACATGTCCGAATATGGTAGCCTGCATCCGCTCTGGATTGAGCACAATCGTGCTGTTATCACGGTTCGATGGCTGTTGCCGATAGGCCAAGGTACGAAACAGCGCCTTGACCCGCGCCATCACCTCACGCGGGCTGAATGGTTTACAGATGTAGTCATTGGCTCCAATTTCTAGCCCCAGCACTCGGTCGATCTCCTCAATCCGAGCGGTCACCATGATAATTGGCACCTCGGTAAAGGCACGCAGCTCCTGACAGATGGTGATGCCATCCTTACCGGGCAGCATCAGGTCGAGCAGGATCAGGTCAGGCTGCTGCTGTTGCACCCACTCCACCACAGCCTCGCCATCCTCAATCCAGTGGGTGTTGTATCCGCTGTTGTGTAGATAATCCTGTAACAGTTGTGCAATCTTGGCTTCATCTTCCACCACCAGTACGGTGTGCTGTGATTCTGTTGTGTTCATGCTCTACCTCTCTTGGTCAACCGGTAACTGTAGACTAATCTTTAGCCCACCTAGCGGGGATGGTCCTGCTCTCAATTCACCGCCATGCGCTTTAGCAATACTCTGCACAATGGATAGCCCCAAACCAGAGCCACCATGATCACGGTTGCGCGACCCCTCTACCCGGAACAGTCGTTCAAAAATGCGGGGGATCAGCTCCGGAGGAACACCCGGTGCGCTGTCTTCAAAATGGATGAGAAACGAAGCACCAACCTCACAATGGACTTTCACCTCACCCCCCTCATCGGTATAGCGCTGACTATTCTCTAACAGGTTGGTGAAGAGCTGGGTCAGGCGTTGTGGATCTGCCAACAGATGTGGCCCTTCCCCTTCACAACTCACCGTCAATGCAATCTGCCTCTGCTGCATGGTAACGGTGAACCCCTCTGCCACGTCTCTCAACAGTTCCAGTGGTAGCACCCGCTCTTTTACATAGGAGAGCGATCCTTGATCCGAGAGCGAGAGCTGGTAGAGGTCATCCACCAACCGCTTGAGCTGTTTCACTTCTAACGAGAGGGACTGTATCGATTCACGGTTGAGTGGACGTACTCCATCCTCCATCGCCTCCAGCTCCCCTCTCAATACGGTGAGCGGGGTACGCAGTTCATGGGAGATGTCAGCAATCCACTGGCGACGGGAGCGCTGGTTCTGCTCTAAGGTTTCCACCAGTATATTGAGATCAGCGGCCAAGTCACCCAGTTCATCTTGCCTGATTTTTTCGATACGAACCTCAAACTGCCCTGCGGTCAGTTGACGTGCCATCTTAGCGATATCAGAGATCGGACGATTAAACAGCCGCGCCAGCAGCAGCGCGGCAATGATCGCAATCAGTAGTGAGAGCAGTGCCGTAAGCAATAGATTGTCAAATTGCTGCTGTTCAAACTGTTGGTCCAGTTCGGTGCGGCGTGGGGTAAAGATTCGAAGGGTCAGATAGCCCACCACCTGCTGCTCCAGCTGAATGGGGAGTAGACGGTGTTTTGTCGTGGGTGGTGGCCCAATCACTCGAGTGCGCGCAGCATCTAGCAGACCAAGCCTCTCCCGCATAAAACGAGGTGGGGGTGGGGGATGTCTCTCATCCGCAGCGGTGGGTCTTGGAGGAGCGAACTCTGAAGGGGGACCGCCTCCACGTGGCCCGTCCCCTCTTCTACCAAACCCAGAGTCACCAAACCTATGGCCACCGGGGCCACGAGGTGGTCGTGGCGGTAACATGTTGGACTCAACCAGTAGCTGATGCCACAAACGGGGGTTTTCTTGCAGAAAGGCCCAGCTCTTCTGCTGCCGATACTGCTCGCTCAACACCTGTCTAAACCCATCCAGCTGCTTCAGCTTAACCTCTTCAATATACTGGGTGAATCCCTGTTGAAAACTGAGCCGGGAGAGCACCATACTGATCGCCAAAACCAGCATCACCACCAAGAGGATGGCAAAGAATAGCTTGTGCCAAATTTTGGTGCGAAATGGGAACATATTTCGCACTATAGCACCAACTTATGCAGAAGCACTGAATAGGTTGTCTTCTTGTCCCATTACGCCTCGAATGGCATTCATCAGGCTGCTACGCTCTTCATCTGCCGTCTCTTCGGAGTAGTATTGCTCCAACAGGGTATAGAGCTCTTCCATCATATCTTCACTCAGATTGATTCCACCGTCCTTCTCTTGTGGCCCCAAGCCCTGACCGGGAGGCGGCCCCTGCACACCCGCCATCTCTCCCACCGCTCTGGCATCAAAACCTGCGGCCTCCATGGTTTCAGCCAACCCTTTTCCCGGCTGAATGCCGGCATCTTGAAAGGCTGAGACAATGGATGTTGCATCGGCTTCAGTAAGGCTGTCTGCATCATACTCACTCAAGGTATCACTGATCAGTTGCTTCTGCTCATCTGTCAGTGATGCGCCTCCCTGTCCGTTCCCCGGTGGACGCATAGGCATTGCTGCATTAGAGATTGCATCAATCATGGTTATGGCTCCTTATTTGAATATTGGGCATCTGTTGAATGGTTACACACATCTTGACGATCGAATGTGCAGCCAGTATGGAGAAATCATTCACAATCTCTTCATACTCTCTCCCTATTGGCTACATGGTTGCGTTCTATCTTATGGGGTAAGGAGAGACAACCTATGAACACTCTCCTGTTCCAACTCAACAACAAGGAGAAACACCATGAACCTCAAAAAATCCATAATACTCTCTGTAGCAACACTGGTCATTACCGGTAGCGCCTATGCGATGGGCCCCGGCGGTCCATCAGGAGGCCCACCATTCGGCCCACCCAATATGGAACGACTGCAGTTTGATCTCGACCTGAGCGATACCCAGGCCGTATCTCTGGAGCAGTTATTTGAAGAGCAGCACATCAAACATCAACAGCACCGTAAACAGCAGCGCACCATGCGTGACAAGATGCACAGCAACCTCTCAGAGATTTTGACGGCAAGCCAGCTCGAAGACTTCAGGGCAATCCAACAGCAGCAGCGGAAGAGACATCGTAGACATTTTGAACAGCGACAGGCACCACGCTGTGCTCAAACTTGGTAAGCTAGTAATTCCATTGCCCCTGTGGACTCTATTCAGTACCAACCCTGCTCTCTGCTCTACCCAGTTTTTCCGCTATCTCTATCGCGGGGTGATCCACGAGTCCAATATCCTCAGAGAGCAGAGTGGAAAGGTGACCTTTTGTAATACCGATGGGGAGAGCGTGGCACACAACAGACCAGAACTCTCCCCGCTGAATAGTTTCTCAGACAGTCAGTACTCCGACAACCTTGTTTTGACCGTCTCAGTAAGCCTGAAATAGGCTGATGTTACAGTGCGAGAACCCCTTTTATTTCAGTTTATTGATGACTCGTGGATAACCCGCCGGGCTTGTTCAGAGGTTCCCTAAGCAGCCATAGGAGAAATAGAGCGCTGAATATTTTCAAGCTTCTCAGATTCAGCAATTTTTAAGTCAAACTCTACTTGTAGGTTCAACCATGACTTTGCGTCCCCACCAAAAAAACGAACCAAACGCATTGCTGTATCTGGTGTAATACCTCTACGCTCTCGCACAATCTCATTAATTCGAGCTGGAGGAACATGTAAAGCCTTCGAGAGTGCATTTGCACTCATATTCAATGGGACAAGGTACTCTTCACGAAGAATTTCACCTGGATGCACAGCTCGCATACCATTTTTGACCATTATAATATCTCCTAGTGATAACCTACTATTTCTACACCTGCTGCATTTCCTTCTTCAAACCAAAAGCAAATTCTCCATTGCTTATTGATTCTGATACTCCACTCACCTTCTCGGTTACCGCATAAACTTTCTAGCCTATTACCGGGTGGGGACCTTAGAAACTCAATTGTTTCTGCAGCATTAAGAATCGTAAGTTTACGTTCTGCTACTGCCTTGATCGCCTGAAAATTTCTTGCTTCTACCTGTCTTAAATAACTTTTCAGTTTTTTTACATCTGAATGAAGTGATCATACATGAATGATATATCGCTTATCGGTAAACATCAAACACATTGCTTGATCAAAACTATTTTGCTTTAGATAGAAAAATATTCTGATGCCAATTAAACCTAACACCCGCCAAATAGTTTATCCGAAATTGGGCATCTTTTCTAGACCTGACCCCATACTCCCCAGTACGTGATGATGAAAATATTTAATGCACTTCCTAGTGATCGTTTTGGGATAAAAGGCACCCCAGAAAGATTAACAGCCGAATTGATCTCATCTAGTAACAAGTGGCAAAGATAACCAATTGTCACTGAAGCAGCAATAACCTGTAGCCCATCACGTTCCCACCCATACGATACAAACAAATGAATTGAAAGAAGCCCCATCACCAGTGCAGCAGGAATAGAATGAAAAATCCCACGATGAACAGTAAATTTTTTGAAAGCATATCCGATCACAAAATAGACTATCAATCCTGATCCGATAGACAATAATAAAGAGTCTAAATGAAATACACCAAAAGGTTGTCGAATAAAAGTATAGATTACCGTAAAGATAGACAGCATCAGAAATAGCAACTTCACTGGTATACCTGTATCACTATCCACATCCGGCAACACTGCACCTATCACAGTTAATAGAAAAACAAGTGGTACCAGCTCAATGGAAACCAACGACAAAAGTACAACTACAATAGAAAGTGAGAAAGCACTAACAACCCCAAACGCAATATGAGCCTTATATCCTGCCATTTTTATCTAACTAATATCATATCTGCACTTTAACAATAATTGTTTTAGTAGTGAGACTTGCACCATATCTTCATTTTTCTTTAGACCTATTTTTTTTAATATAGATCGATCTTCACTCATTACCCCCTGACCAAACAGGTCAAACAACTTAATAGCTATCTGAGTCAGATACTTCTCATCATATTGCTCTATCAGCGAAAAATTATGTTTTGGTAGCTCGTGAGATTCAATAAGGTATATCTTTTTATCAAACACGACCTCCCCGAAGTTATTATTAATCACCCTGATATATGCTGACATACCTCTGGAGTAAAGCACATTGGTTGAGCTTGAACCATTAGGTTTGCGTAAAATTTTATGAACAGTCAACTCAACTAGATAATCACGGTTATCTTTATTTTTTTCCAGCCCCGCTGCCATTGAGAGCAACTTTGATGACTCATCAAATCTTGCTGCCAGCCCATTGACCCCCAGAGTATCATTAGCCCTAAACGGAAGCATCGATATATTTGCACTCATTGCAAGAGAGCTTGTAAAGGTTTGCCCCCAAAATAACTCATCGAAGCTTTGAATCAAACCAAGCTCTTTTAGCTTAGTCTCTGCATATGTAGAAACCGTAACAGACGACACCTGAATGCTATTAGGGACAAATGTTTCTATAAATGCTTTATTAGCTACTTTCTCGC
>JGI26258J51719_1000404_pt1 | contig 19308 bp, 20 predicted proteins | sample SaaInlLV_10m_DNA_3_FD_51719 | JGI IMG/M metagenome (IMG submission 51719)
TTAATGATTTTGCACGGTCGCTACACTTGTAAGGCGCGCTCTCCGCTTTGTAACGAATGTGTATTGCTTGATCTTTGTGAATACGAAGAAAAAAACCTATAAGTTTTTAAGTGTTCTACACTCAAGATAGAGCGCAGCAACGAAAATTTCTTGCCAATACTTGGCAAAAATTCCTAAAAAATCAAGTATTAGATCCGCTGGAATCCCAACTAGCCAGTGTGATTGAGATACATCCAGAATACCACAAACTAATCAATAACGTAGAATCTGAGTATTTCCCCGAACAAGGTGAAGTCAACCCTTTTCTGCACATCAATCTACATTTATCATTAAGAGAGCAATTCTCAATTAGCCAACCACAAGGCATTAATGAGTACTATCAAAAAATACTAGGTAAAGTTCAAGATCCACACGAGGCTGAACACCTGATGATGGATTGCATTGCGCAGATGATTTTCTCATCACAGAAAAACAACACGCCGATGGATCATCAAGCGTATATTGGTTGTTTAAAATCTATTTCCAAGCGAGGCAAAACCTCCCGAACTTGATTAATTAAAAAATGATGTTAATTTTGATAACGGCTTTTACTGGTTGTTGGCGTGAGGAATTGCCTCGTAGATGGATTGCATTGCGCAGATGATTTTCTCATCACAGAAAAACAACACGCCGATGGATCATCAAGCTTACGTTCAGTGCTTAGCAGAACAATTTGAAGAGATTATCAATGTCGATTGAAATTCACATTGAAAAACATCTGAACCAGCAAGTCGTCAACAAGCAATCCGTAGGTACTGGCTTATTTGAAGCGTACAAAGTTCAATTGAATAATGGTCAAAGTGTTTTTATCAAACACCAATCTGATGATAACCAACGGTTGGTCCATGAAGGTGAAGAGCTTATCTTACTAGGAAAAACTATCCACACGCCCAAGGTTCTGGGCAGTTGTAAACACTGCCTAATCCTTGAATGGATTGAAACTTCACACAATCTAAATGTACAATCACAAATGGGTATTGAACTTGCCGAGCTTCATCAAAACACCTGTGATTATTTTGGCTTTGGTTTTGATAACAAAATTGGCCAAACACCGCAGCTTAATGCCGTTGGTAAAAATATTACGGACTGGGGTGAGTTCTACTGGAAATACAGACTGCTTTTTCAAATTGAACTAGGCTTTAAGAACAACTTACTCAAAAAAGACGAATACCAACGGTTACTTACAATAGAGAATGTTCTACCAAATCTATTAGAGAGTGACATTCAACCAGTATTATTACATGGAGACTTATGGTCTGGCAATGTTTTAAGTGGGAAGAATAACCCTTATTTTATCGATACGGCTAGCTATTATGGGCATCGAGAAATCGATTTTGCATTAACGCTTATGTTTGGCGGGTTTTCAAATGATTTTTACAACAGCTATAACGAATCTTTTCCACTTGATGACGGCTTTAATCAGAGAAAGCCGTTATACATGCTTTATCATTATCTTAATCATCTGAATATTTTTGGCAGTGGCTATCATGCTAATGTCATGCACTGCGTGCAACAATTATTAAGTTAGGCATTCCAGTTAACGAAGTTTTCCAATAATTGCAATCCATCGTGTTGTGATTTTTCAGGATGAAACTGCACAGCGAATAGATTGTCCTTTGCAATCGCACAAGTAAAGTCAATACCGTAATCGGTTGATCCAGCAATAACAGCATGTCAGCCTCTTTCACGTAATAACTGTGTACGCTATAAAAACGCGAGTTATCTTTTATGTTATGCCACAACGGATGATCTTGAGTTTGTTTGACGCTATTCCAACCCATGTGTGGGATTTTTAAATCATTTTTAGGGAATCTAACCACATCACCAGAAACAATTGACAACCCTTTAGTGCCACCGTTTTCTTCACTGTGATCAAACAGCAATTGCAGTCCCAAGCAAATACCTAAAAAAGGTTTTTCATGCTCACAGCGTTTAATTATATCAACCAAATTATGCTCATTAAGTGCCTGCATGCAAGCACCCATTGCCCCCTGACCAGGAAATACAATGCGATCAGCACTATCAATTATCTTGGCATCATCCGTTAAAATTACACGATCATTAGGTGCAACATGCTCGAGCGCTTTTTGCACTGAACGTACGTTGCCCATGCCATAATTGACAATTGCAATGGTTTGACTCATTGATTCTTAAAGCGAACCCTTGGTGGATGGAATGACACCCGCTTGGCGCTCATCAGGCGTTATCGCCATACGTAGTGCCCTACCGAAAGCTTTAAAAACAGTTTCCGCTTGGTGATGAGCATTAACACCTTTAATGTTGTCAATGTGAAGAGTAATCAAAGCATGATTCACAAAGCCTTGAAAAAATTCAGAAATTAAATCAACATCAAAAGTACCAACCATCGCACGAGTAAAACTCACGTTCAGCTCCAAACCAGGACGACCAGACAAGTCTAGCACTACACGAGACAGCGCCTCGTCTAATGGCACGTACGAATACCCATAACGGGTAAATCCTTTTTTATCGCCCACTGCTTGATTAAAGGCCTGCCCTAAAGTAATGCCAATATCTTCAACACTGTGGTGATCATCAATTTGCGTATCGCCATCACATTTAATGGTGATGTCCATTAAACCGTGACGTGCTACCTGATCGAGCATGTGGTCTAAAAATGGCACACCGGTGTCGATGTTTGCCTGGCCAGTGCCGTACAAATTTAGCTCAACGCCAATGTCCGTTTCGTTGGTTTTTCTTGATACTTTTATCATTTATAAATATTCTTCAATTAAAATTTCTGCAATCTGAATGCTATTCAAAGCTGCTCCTTTACGAATATTATCAGAAACTACCCATAAGTTTAGACCTTTCTCATGAGATATATCCTCACGAATGCGACTCACAAAAGTATCATCGTGATTGGTCGCCTCAACAAATGGGGTAGCGTAACCACCATCTTCACGCTTATCCAGAACCGTTACACCGTTCGCTTTGGACAAAACTTCTACGGCTTCAGCTGCTGTGATTTTAGTTTTAGTTTCAATGTTAATCGCTTCAGAATGGCCGTAAATCACTGGCACACGTACTGCGGTTGGATTAACCAAAATATTTTCATCCTCAAAAATCTTTTGAGTTTCCCAGACCATTTTCATCTCTTCTTTGGTATAACCATTGTCTTGGAATACATCGATGTGCGGAATCACATTAAAAGCAATTTGTTTTGGATAAACCTCAACATCAACCTCGGTATTACCGCCCAATAGTTTTGTTGTTTGCTCAATGAGTTCAGAAATAGCTTCTTTTCCAGAACCAGAAACGGCTTGATAAGTGGCAACGTTAATGCGCTCAATACCGACCGCATCATAAATTGGCTTAAGTGCCACCAACATCTGAATGGTGGAACAATTCGGATTAGCAATGATATTGCGCTTAGTGTAACCAGAAATCGCATGTGGATTCACCTCTGGTACCACCAATGGAATGTCTTCATCACGGCGAAAATGTGCGGTATTGTCAATTACCACACAACCGGCTTCAGCCGCAATTGGTGCGTATTTTTCAGAAATATTACCACCGGCCGAGAACAAGCCGATTTGTGCTTGAGAAAAATCAAACGTGTCTAAATCTTGCACTGTCCAGCTTTTTCCCTGACAGAATACTTTCTTCCCAGCTGAATTTGCACTGGCTAAAGGATATAGATTATCAATTGGGAAATTACGCTGCTCTAAAATCGAAAGAATGGTTTCGCCCACAGCGCCTGTTGCGCCAACAACAGCAACATTGTATTTCTTGCTCATAACTGTAAAAATTGGAAATTATAAAATCACGTCCATTATACTTGATTGTCAATGTCGATAAATTGATGCTTAAGATCGAATTTCTGGCTCAAATGCTGGCACAATGCTTGCACACCATAACGTTCGGTTGCATGATGCCCCGCTGAAATAAAGGCAATGTTGTTCTCTTTAGCAATGGCTGGAATTTGCTCTGACACTTCACCGGTAATAAAACAATCAGCACCTACTNCAATCGCATGCTCAATATAACTCTGAGCGCCACCACTGCACCAAGCGATCTTTTTAATCACTTTCTCGCCATCGCCAAACACTAAAGGTGNACGTTCCGTTATGTTCTTTATCGCCTGCTNAACACCTGAAAGTTTTGAATCAACCTCGCCCTGCCANACNAGAGTATCGCCAATNGGCATTGGATTAGCAATGTTAAGTCGCATGGCTAATTGAATGTTATTGCCAACAATAGAATGTGCATCAAGCGGNAAATGATAAGCAAATAAATTAACATCATTGTCCAATAGTGCTTTAATNCGATTTTTCTTAAAACCGGTGATACTCGTACGCTCATTTTTCCAGAAGAAGCCATGGTGTACAAACAGTGCGTCAGCTTTTTCATCAATCGCACGCTCAATCAAATCCAAATTGGCACTCACACCAGAAATTATCTTTGAAATTTCTTTACGTCCTTCAATTTGCAACCCGTTGGGGCAATAATCATCAAACTTATCTTTGCTGAGATAATCGTCGCAATATTCGGCTAAAGCCTTATTGTCAATCATAATATTCTTTCACAATATTAATAAATAAATTATTTTCTTCAGCAGTACCTACGGTAACACGCAAACAGTCAGTTAGCCTCGGAGCTGATGATAAGTTTTTAATCAGCACTTCCTTAGTCTTTAATGCTTCAAACAAATCATTTGCACCGAGGTGCTTTAAACAAAATAAAGTTTGCCTGAGAAGGATAAACCGTGAGCTGTTTAATGCCCTCTAGTGCTAGCGATAAATTAGAACGCTCGGTAATAATGGTTTGAGCATTTTTATCAATTTCATCTTTTTGTTGCAAAAGAAACTCAGCACTCACTTGGGTCAAGGTATTAATGTTATACGGTAAGCGTAATTTATCCAACTCTACTACGGTATCTTGTGCGCCGATTAACAAGCCCAAACGCAAACCGGCAAAACCAATTTTAGACACGGTCCTTAAGAGTACCAGATTTGGATATTGAGCGATGTCGTTTAAAAAACTATCGCCAGCATAGGCATAGTAAGCCTCATCCAACACCACTAAAGCATCACTTGCAGTGATGATACTAATAATGGAATCTCGATCAAAAGTGTTACCTGTTGGGTTGTTAGGATAAGCAATAAAAATTAATTTTGGCTTATATTTCTTAACAGCTGACAGTATTGCTGACAAATCAATTTCAAAATTTTCATCAAGCTCGACTCCTTGATAATTAAGTCGTGTGAATTTTGCAATCATGGCGTACATCACAAAACTTGGCTCAATGCTCAAGATCGTATCGTTCGCATCACACGCTAAAGCCAGCATCTGAATCAACTCATCTGAACCATTGCCCAAAAGAACGCCAAATTCAGCAGGAATGCCCATTAATTCTCGCAAGGTTTGTTGCAAACTACTCGCACTTGGATTAGGGTAACGATTCAGTTCTACATCGGCCAAATAAGCCAAATATTGACCTGTCAACTCATCGGATAGAGGAAATGGGCTTTCCATCGCATCAAGCTTTACCATGTTTTTTGATTCTGGCACATGATAAACATTAATTGCTTGAATATCAGATCGTAACCAATTGTTAATAAAACTCATGTCAAATTGTATTTACGGCTTTTGCCTATTAGGATGATGTTGCATTTTACCTATACTCTTTGCGTTTAACAGGGTTTGGTACGTATAGTCCAATGCACGTTTACAAGCGATTCTAGTTTCAACACCTAACGCCAATAAACCAGCAATGCTACTGGCAAGTGTACAACCAGAACCATGATAATCGCCAGGAAGCTTAGTATAGGTGTAGCGCTCAAGTAACTCAGCATGATGATACAATCGATGCTCTATTTCATCATCAGATGAATCTGTAGTGGTTAAAAGCACCCACTCACAAGGCAGTGACTCAACGGCCTGTTGCTCGTTTTTATTGGGTGATAAAGCTTGTAACTCATCCACATTAGGAGTTATCACATCCACCAAAGGCAACAGTTTAGTCTTTAAAACTTCAAGCGTTTGAGAGTCTAATAGCTTGTCTTTTGCAGTTGATTTGACAATGGGATCAAGCACAATCGTCACATCATCACATTCGCTCAATAAATTTGTTAAAACCTCTATTTGCTTTTTAGAAGACAACAAACCAATCTTGGCCACTGAAAATGTCACATCAGTTTTTAGATGGTTAAATTGTTCAGCAATAAGCTTACTGTCTACTTCTTGTGTACTTTTAACCGATTCTGTATTTTGAACAGTGAGCGTAGTGATGATCGGTAATGGTGTTACCCCAAATTGATTGATGGTTTCAATATCAGCAACAATGCCCGCTCCACCGCAAGGATCAAGCCCCGATAAAACTAAAACACTGTCCGACACGTTGAATTATTGAGCTTCTTTTTGAATGAGATAATCAAGCACTTGAAATAATCGTTCTTCGCCACCGGCACGTTTAGAATCTACCCAGTATTTACCATTCACCACAAAAGTAGGTACGCCAGTAACTTTGTATTTAATCGTGTTACTTTTTGATTTATTGAGTTTAATACGCACTGAAAACGACTTAAATGCATTATTAGCACGTTTTCTATCAACATCATGATCGGCCATCCAATCAACAAAATCTTCTTGATCGATCAATGGAGTCTTGTGCAAATGAATAGCATCAAATAACTTACCATGAAGCCTATTGACCTCGTTCAATTGCTCTAATACGTAATAAAAAATAGCGCCATTTTCCCAACGCTCTGAAAAAACAGCGGGCTGACGAATAAACTTAGCCGAACTAGGCAATGTTTTTAACCACCTATCCACCATAGGTTCAAGATTAAAACAATGTGGACAGTGGTACCAAAATAATTCTCGCACTTCAACTTTATCTTCCGTAACAGTTTTAACCGGTTTGTCTAAAACCACATAATCTTCGCCAGCTACAAAACCAGCAAAGGCAAAATTAATGTGTGCGGATAAAAAACAAACGGCTAAAAAGGAGATTAGTTTTTTCATTGATTGTGCATCATAATTTAAGAACTTGATTCACATTATACTGAGTTAATTCGTACTCTTTATTCATTTGAAATCTTTGCCACAGCGCCTGATAAGATTGACCTTCAATCGGATGGATCAGTTCAGAATTCAACTCTGCTAAGGGTGCCAGAACAAAAGCGTATTTTAAAATATCATCCCTGGGTAAATTTGCACTTTCATCTACCATGTCGTCATAAAGCACTAAATCAAGATCAATTTCTCTGGAAGAAAACTTAGGCTGAGTACGGTCTCTGCCTTGTTTTTGTTCAATATCTCGCAAAACCTTTAAGGTTTCTTTAATGGGCAGGTGTGTGTGTGCATTCACGCCCACGTTATAAAAATCATCCCCCTCAAAACCTTCGGCAGGACTTTCAAAAACCGATGAAATCTTTAAATCGGTAAACGCTAACTCTAAAGCTTGAATCGCTGCCGACATATTTTTCCTACGGTTTTGATTAGAACCGATGTTAATGTGAACATTAGCCATTGTTCGATCTTTCGATGATAACACCAACTCCTTGCGCACCGGTTACTGCCTCACCTTTATTGAGCGTAAGTTTGACTTTTTCCACGCCAAATTCATTAAGAATAATTTCAGTAATTCTCTCAGCCAAAGTTTCCACCAATTGAAATTCACTGGTGCTAACAAATTCAATCAAGCGTTTGGACACAGACTTGTAATCCAGCGTTTGATCAATGTGATCAGTTTCGCTAGCGGCCTTAATGTCAGCAGACATTTCTATGTCTAATACAATGTCTTGGCGAATCTCCCGCTCCCAATCGTAAATACCGATCACGGTGTCAATTTTTAAACCTTGTATAAATACAATATCCATGCTTAAATTAAAAGTTGAAAATTCAAAGTTGAAATTATATGTTACCAACACTCATTATTTGCGCTTATCTTATTGGATCTATTTCAGCAGCAATCATTGTTTGTAAAATTCTAAACTTGCCAGATCCTAGAACACAAGGATCTAACAATCCAGGTGCTACTAACGTACTACGTATTGGTGGCAAAAAAGCAGCGGCCATTGTGCTGATTGCTGATGGTCTTAAAGGTGTCGCTCCTGTGCTCGTTGCAAATTATCTTGGGTTTAGCTTATTAGATGTATCTCTCGTTGCTTTAGCGGCATTTTTAGGTCATGTGTACCCTGTTTTTTTTGGCTTTAAGGGTGGCAAAGGCGTGGCAACTTTCTTAGGTGCGTTGTTTGCATTGAATTATTTAGCTGGACTCGGTTTTGCACTTACCTGGGTTTTTGTAGCAAAAGTGTTAAAAATTTCATCACTATCAGCGTTAATTGCCACACTGCTTGCGCCACTTTATTTTTATTTAATCACGAACGAACTTGAAGCAACCTATGTGATTGGTATTATTTGCCTTTGGATTTTCTACACTCACAGAAGCAACATTCAAAGAATGCTCTCGGGCGAAGAAGGCAAAATCAAGTCTTAATATTAACGCCTTTTTTTAGTAAATAGACAGACACCATCGCTAGCACAATAATAATAATCAGAAGTATCGACATTGAAGTCCAGAAATCAGAAGTACCCACACCTAAAAATCCTAATCTAAAGCTATCCACCATGTAATAAATGGGATTGAATTTGCTTGCGTCCTGCCAAAACTGTGGCAATATTTCAATACTGTAGAACATGCCGCCTAAATAGGTCATTGGCATTAAGATAAAAGTTGGAACAATCGTAATATCATCAAACGACTGCGCAAATACCGCATTAATAAATCCAGCCAGAGAAAATAAAACAGCGGTTAGTAAGAAAGTAACGATGGTAATGAGTAAATTATCAATTTCAAAATCCACAAAAAATGACACGGCGATAAACACACCCAAGCCCACCACGAATCCGCGTGCTACGCCACCTGAAATATAACCCAACAGGATTACCCAATAAGGCACAGGGGAAACCAGCAATTCTTCAATACTGTGATTAAATTTTGCCAAGAAAAACGAAGAGACTGTGTTGGCGTACGAGTTCTGAATCACGGTCATGAGGATAATCCCAGGGATAATGTAGTGCATGTAATCAATCCCTTGCATGTCGCCAATACGCTGTCCCATCAAGCCACCAAAAATCAATAAATAAAGTGAAGTGGTAATAATTGGCGGGAAAATGGTTTGCACCCAAATTCGAGAGAACCTTAGAATCTCTTTAATAACAATGGTTTTATAAGCAATCCACATATTATGATTTCTTTTTAGTTAGGCATAAAAATAAAGTTTCCAGTCGATTTTGTGCACTACGAACGTGTTCAATACTAACACCTTGCTTAGCTAATGTTTGTAGCACATCGGTAATGTTTGATTTTGATTCAATTACCACTTGTAACGAATAATTATCGAGCCTTTCATAACTAAAATTATTCGACACAATATCTTTTGGTAATGGCTCTAAACTTTCTAAAATCAACACTTGTTGGTCAACTTTAGATAATAATTTTTTCATGCTGGTTTGCTCAATCACCAAGCCGTCATCTAAAATGGCAATGTTACGACACAACAATTCAGCCTCCTCAAGGTAATGAGTGGTGAGGATAATGGTCATACCCTGCGCGTTAAGTTCTTTAAGATACGACCACATAGAGCGACGTATTTCTACATCAACGCCAGCAGTCGGTTCATCCAATATCAGTATCTTGGGCTGATGAATAAGCGCCCTTGCTAACATCAGCCGACGCTTCATGCCCCCCGATAATGACTTAGCCATATCGAAACGCTTACCCCACAGTTGCATTTTTATTAACAATACTTTAGCTTGATCCCTTGCATCAGAACGTGTAATTCCGTGATAACCAGCTTGATTGATTAAAATCTCTTCAATCGGCTCAAAAGGGTTGAAATTGAATTCTTGTGGCATAAGACCTATCAACCTCTTTATTTCATTAGCATGTGTGTCTTGATTAAGCCCAAGCACTTCAACATCGCCCGAAGTTTTATTAAGCAACCCACAAATAATACCAATAGCCGTAGTCTTGCCAGCGCCATTACTGCCCAACAAAGCAAAAAAATCACCCTGCTCAACATAAAGGTCAATACCTTTTAAGGCTTCTAATTGATTGGCGTAAGTTTTTTTCAAACTCTGAATTGACAGCGCAACTGGCATATAAATTACATCCTCAAAAAATATAGTGGTACGCAAGCTTAAACTTGCAACTTGTATTATAAGAGCCATTAAGGTGAATATTTTTAAACATTCATCACCTTTTATTAACTAATTTTGCGATAATTATCAACTTTACATTGTAATGAAATCCGCGTTATGTCTAGCATTAAAAACATAGAACTACCTGATATTGGTGATTTTGACGAAGTTGAAGTTATTGAGATTTTAGTGAGTGTTGGCGACAAGATAGAAGTTGATGACAGCATAATCACACTAGAAAGTGACAAAGCTTCGATGGAAATCCCTACCCCATCTGCTGGCATTGTGAGCAGTATTAATGTCAATATTGGTGACAAAATTAAACAAGGCGATGTGGTTTTGGGCATAGAATCTGATCAAGCCGGTGATGAAAAAACTGAAAAAACTGAAAATAAATCCAGTGAATCTGAATCAAAAATAGTGCCTGTTGTTGTTCCGGATATTGGCGATTTTGATGCCGTCGAAGTGATTGAAATTTTAGTCAACGTAGGCGATGAACTGAACGAAGAAGATAGCATAATCACATTAGAAAGTGACAAAGCTTCGATGGAGATTCCAACACCCGTTGCTGGCAAAGTCAGCAGTTTAAAAGTAAGCTTGGGTGACAAGTTGAATTTGGGCGATCTGATCCTTGAACTGGAAAGTGCTGGCGGTGCAAATACCACTTCTGAATCAGTAGAGCCTGCAGAGAGAACACCGGCNAAACAGACCNCTGTTGCCACACCATCTGCATCACCCAGTACAAATGAATCAANGTCTAAAACACCGAAAGGGGATTCTCATGCGTCGCCTTCGATTCGTAAACTGGCAAGAGAGTTAGGGGTTGATTTATCAAAAGTGTCCGGCACGGGACAAAAAAATCGCGTCTTAGATGGAGACATCAAGGGCTACGTTAAGCAAATTATAACTTCAGGTGGTTCGGGTAGTGCCATTCCTAAAGTTCCGGTTATTGATTTTTCTAAGTTTGGTGAGACTGAAATTCAGCCATTATCCAGAATCAATAAACTCTCAGGCAAACACTTAACGGCTTGTTGGTTGAATATCCCACACGTAACTCAATTTGACGAAGTCAACATTGATCAAATGGAAGCCTTTAGACAAGAACAAAAAGCCAAAGGGGTAAAACTAACGCCGCTGGTGTTTATTATGAAAGCCGTGATTCAAGCACTGAAACAGCACCCACGCTTTAATTCTTCATTGGATGAATCAGGTGAAAACTTAATCATTAAAAAATATTTCAACCTTGGCATTGCTATGGATACACCAAATGGCTTGGTTGTACCAGTGATTCGTGATGTTGATCAAAAATCATTAACTGACCTTGCAACAGAACTGGCCGAAACATCAGCCAATGCGCGTGAAGGCAAGCTTAAACCAGGCGATATGCAAGGTGCTGGATTTACCATTTCAAGCTTAGGTGGTATTGGTGGTACTCAATTTACCCCAATTGTTAATGCACCAGAAGTGGCTATTCTAGGCGTGTCTCGTTCACAGACCAAGCCAGTCTGGGATGGTAAAAATTTCGTACCAACACTGGTGCTACCACTAGCACTGTCTTACGATCATCGAGTAATTGATGGCGCACAAGGCGGACGATTTATGGCCAATCTTAATTCAATTCTACAAGACATTAGAGAGATATTATTATGATTAAAACCCAAGTAGTGGTCATCGGCTCTGGCCCTGGTGGCTATACAGCTGCCTTTCGTGCGGCTGATCTGGGCAAAGAAGTCGTATTAATTGAACGTTATGACGATCTTGGTGGTGTTTGTCTTAACGTCGGCTGTATTCCTTCCAAGGCACTCTTACACACAGCAGAAATTATCAATGAAGCCTCTGATGCGCAACATCTTGGTGTAACTTTTGGAGAGCCTAATATCGATGTGGATGGAGTAAGGTCCAATAAAGAAAACATTGTGACTAAACTAACCGGTGGCATTAAAGCGCTGGCAAAAGCCAGAAAAGTACAAGTAATCACTGGCTATGGTAAGTTTGTCTCAGCCAACCAAATCGCAATTAGCGACTCAGATGAAGTAATTGAATTTGAGCAATGTATTATTGCAGCTGGCTCAAGAGTAACCAAAATTCCAGCCTTTCCTTTTGACGATGATCGGGTCATGGACTCTACTGATGCACTGGAATTAAAAGACGTACCAAAACGCTTACTGATTGTTGGTGGTGGTATTATTGGTCTAGAGATGGCGACCGTTTACGATGCACTTGGCAGTGAAATTACAGTGGTTGAATTGGCCGATCAACTGATTGCCAGTGCTGATAAAGACATTGTTAACCCACTGTTTAAACGTATTAAAAAGCAATATAAGAATATTTATCTCAACACTAAAGTTGCCAAAATGGAAGCCACCGATGCTGGCATCAAGGTTGATTTTGAGGGAAAAAATGCGCCTGAAACTGACACTTTTGATAAAGTTTTGGTTTCCATTGGTCGTTCACCTAATGGTCAATTGGTTGATGCTGATAAGGCTGGTGTGGAAATAAATGAATGGGGCTTTATCCCAGTTGATAAACAAATGCGCACCAACATTAATCATATTTTTGCCATTGGTGATATCGTTGGCCAACCGATGCTGGCACACAAGGCAGTACACGAAGCTAAAGTAGCTGCTGAAGTTATCTGTGGACACAAATCTGGCTTTGATGCTCTCACCATTCCATCCGTAGCCTACACAGATCCTGAAATTGCTTGGACAGGTAAAACTGAAAAAGAACTCAAAGAAGAAGGTGCTAACTATGAAAAAGGTGTATTCCCTTGGGCGGCATCAGGGCGTAGCTTAAGCATTGGCAGATCAGAAGGTGTGACCAAAGGATTGTTTGACGCAAAAACCGGTAGAATTTTAGGCATGGGAATTTGTGGAACGAACGCAGGAGAGCTTATCGCTGAAGCCACATTAGCCATTGAAATGGGTTGCGATATGGCTGATATTGCTCTTACTATTCACGCCCACCCAACTTTAAGTGAAACCACTGCATTTGCTGCTGAAATGGCTGAAGGCACGATTACTGATTTATTACCGCCAAAAAAGAAAAGATAAGGAACCAAAATAAAAATGGATATTACGCAAGCAAGAAAGAATACAATTGATCAACAAATTCGTCCTTGGGGTGGTTTGAATTACATTGCTAATAACGCTCTTAGGAACATTCCAAGAGAAGATTTTGTACCTGAAAAATATAAAAATCTAGCTTTTGCTGATATTGAAATCCCCCTAAGTAATCGAGCTAAAATGCTTTCACCAAAAATAGAAGGTAGACTGTTAGACGCGCTTAATATCCAAAAAGATGAGAATGTATTAGAGGTAGGAACGGGCAGTGGCTATTTAACAGCCGTGATCTCAAAACTGTGCAAATCCATCACCAGCATTGAAATTGATGAAGACCTTAGCGTCAGTGCCCAAGAAAAACTTAATTCACTAAACATTAACAATACTCAATTAGAAGTGGGCGATGCATCAAAAGGTTGGAGCTCTAATGATTTTTTCGATGTGGTTGTGGTTAGTAGTGCTGTACCAAAAATCACGGGTCGCTATTTTCACTTGCTTAACGTAGGTGGTCGAATCTTTGTGGTTGAAGGAAAAGGCAAAAACATGAGTGCGAAACTCATCACCCGTCTCAGTGAGCACAAATGGGAAACCAAATCACTGTTTGAAACTCACCTTGACACTATGCAAGGGTTAGAATCCAATGCTAGTTTTGAATTTTAAATAAACGCATGAACAGTTTTTACAATTTAGTACTAAAAAAATCCGCATTAGGGCTCACTTTACTGGTTATTATTGCTGGTTTTTTCATTGCCCAAATTCCCGATTTTCAACTCGATGCCTCTTCAGACTCATTGGTATTAGAAGGCGATACCAATCTGCGCTATTATCAAAGCATTAAAAAAGATTACGGCTCTGATGATTCTTTAGTAATCAGCTATCAAGTTCAAGGTAATTTACTGAATCCGGAACAACTTTCTCACCTAAAAAACTTAAGAAAAGATCTGAGAAAAATTGATCAGGTTAAATCAGTCACCACAATTCTAGATGTACCTTTGTTTCGATCGCCACCGCTTTCTTTGGTGGATTTAGCCGATGAGAATATTAACATTGACAACGGCAATGCCAATCTAGCTCTTGCCAGTAAAGAGTTCAAAACCTCGCCTTTGTACGCCAATAATTTAGTCAGTAGTGACGGTAAAACCACCGCTATTTTAGTGTCTCTGAAAAGCAACAAAAGATTTGACGAGCTTCGTCAACAACGCGACAAAATGCGCCCTCTAAGAGCCAGTAATCAACTTTCAAAAAATGATTTAACCAAACTTAAAAGCATTGAAAAGCAGGTTTTAAAAAACAGCCACCACACAAAGCGATCAACAAGCACAAACCATTGCTAAAATTCGTTCTACCATTGACCAATATCGTGACAAAGCAAGCCTATTCTTAGGTGGACTACCAATGATTACCACCGATATCGTTGCTTACATTGGCAGTGATTTAATCATTTTCAGTTTGGCCGTTATCGGATTAATGACACTTATTCTTGCTGTTATTTTTAAAGGGGTTCGCTGGGTATTAATGCCAATTGGAATCAGCATTACCGGCGCTCTAATCATGACTGGAATCTTGGCATTTTTAGGTTGGAAGGTCACGGTCATCTCTTCTAATTTCTTTTCGTTACTGTTGGTAATGACCTTATCGGTCACCATTCATTTGGTAGTACGCTATCGAGAATTAGCACAAGATAATCCAGAGCTGGACGCACAACAACTGATTAAAAAAACGTTGGAGCAAATGTTCAAACCTTGTTTGTTTACCACGCTCACTACATTTGCTGCTTTCGGATCACTTCTCATTAGTGGCATTCGCCCCGTTATTGATTTTGGCTGGATGATGTCCATCGGTGTCACCATCGCACTGGTTCTATCGTTTTTAGCTTTTCCTATGATAATGAGCTTAATGCCAAAGGCAAAAATTCAAAAACACAAAACAGAATTGAGCGTTACCCATGGCTTGGCTAAATTTACTGAAAAGTTTGGCAATCATCTTTTAGTAGTACTGGTGTTATTTATTGGTGCCGCAGGGTTTGGCATTAACAAGCTTAGTGTTGAGAATCGTTTTATTGATTACTTTAAAGAAAGCACTGAAATCAATCAAGGACTAACACTGATTGATAAAAAACTCGGTGGCACCATTCCGCTTGAGATCATTTTTGATGACTTGGCAGAAGACTACTGGTTTGATGAAGACTTACGCGCAGACATACACACAGTTCATCAATATCTAGATGGCTTAGATGAAACAGGGAAAGTGCTTTCCATTGACACTTTAATGCAGATCCTCACGCAAGCAAATGATAATCAAGCTCTGAATGGGTTTTTCTTAAACATCGTTAGAGGACAAATACCAGAAAGTGCCAAAAAACACGTGTTGTACCCGTACCTGTCTGAAGATAACGGTCAGCTACGCATGGTGATTCGTATTCGCGAAACCAATAAAGAACTCAAACGTGGTGAGTTGATTGACAAAATCGAGACTTACATAGAAAAAGATTTAGGCTTTAGAAAAAGCAGTTTTCACCTAACTGGCATGCTGGTGCTGTACAACAACATGCTACAAAGCCTATTCGATTCTCAAGTTAAAACCATTGCTGTGGTTTTTTCCATGATTTTTGTGATGTTTTTATTCGTGTTTAAATCCATTGCCCTATCCATTCTTGCACTGATCCCTAACACACTGCCATCCATGTTTATTCTTGGCATTATGGGTTTGCTGAACATCCCACTAGACCTAATGACCATTACCATTTCTGCAATTGCTATTGGTATTGGCGTGGATAACGCCATTCATTACATTCATCGCTTTAGCGCAGAATTCCAAAAAGATGGCGACTACTTAGCCACCATGTATCGTTCCCATGCTAGTATTGGTTTAGCCATGTTCTACACCTCCATCACAGTCACATTAGGATTTTTAATTTTAGCATTGTCTAACTTTATACCCAGCATCTATTTTGGCGTGTTTACTGCTATTGCCATGCTCAGTGCTCTACTGGCCAATCTGACTTTGTTGCCAAAATTAATACTGATGGTGAAGCCAAAAATCAAAAAAGCTTAGTCGTTTTATCCATGTCAAAACAGCACCAATTTGATGTTCTTATTATTGGCACTGGTAGTGCTGGGCTAATGAGTGCCTTACAATTATCCGATGATTTATCCATTGCACTGATTGCCAAAGACAAAATTCTCGAAGGCAGTTCCTACTACGCTCAAGGTGGCATATCAGCCGTATTAGATACCGACGACAACTTTGACGCACACATCAAAGATACACTCGAAACGGCTGCCGGCTTGGGAGATGAATCAGCCGTCCGATTTATGGTTGAGCAGGCACCCGATGCGATTGCCTCTTTAGAAGAATCAGGTGTTCATTTCACGCGTAAAGCTGATCAGTATCACCTTACTACCGAAGGTGGACACAGTGCTAGACGTGTAGCACACGTTGCTGATAAAACCGGAGAATCCATCCAAACCAATTTATTGAGCAATGTTAAAAATAAAAAAAACATCACTTTATTTGAAAGCCACATTGCCATCGATTTACTCACTAAAAACTCAAATTGTTACGGTGCTTATATTTTGAATAAAAGCACAAATACAGTAGAAAGTTTCATTACTCATAAAACCATCATTGCCACTGGCGGCGCATCTAAAGCCTATTTATATACTTCAAACCCAGACACTTCGACGGGTGACGGCATAGCCATGGCCTATAGGTCTGGGTGCGATATTGTTAATATGGAATTTACTCAATTCCACCCCACTTGCCTGTATCACCCACATGCCAAATCTTTCTTAATTTCCGAAGCGTTGCGTGGCGAAGGTGGCAAACTCATACTACCAAACGGCGATGCATTCATGCGCAAATACGATGATCGAGCCGAACTTGCACCTCGAGACGTTGTTGCTAGAGCCATTGACTTTGAGATGAAAACCAACGGCTTTGACTGTGTTTATCTTGACATCTCTTTTAAGGAAAAATCATGGTTACAAGAACACTTTCCCACCATTTACAAAAAATGCATCTCATTTGGCATTGATATCTCAAAAGACCCTATTCCTGTTGTACCGGCTGCCCATTATACGTGTGGTGGCATCCAAACCAATTTAGACGCGCAAAGCAACATTACCAATCTATACGCGATTGGCGAAGCAGCGCACACCGGTGTGCATGGTGCCAATCGCATGGCCAGCAATTCCTTGCTAGAATGCATTGTTTTTGCCAAATCTTGTGCCAAGCACATTAATCTTCAAACCTTTAATGAAGCACAACCAAAGTTTGACAATTGGGACGCATCTCGAGTCACACCTTCGCAAGAAAAAGTAGTGGTATCTCACCTATGGGATGAAATTCGACGCATTATGTGGAACTTTGTTGGCATTGTGCGTAGCAACAAACGCCTTCATTATGCCCAACTAAAGCTCACTCAAATTCAAAGTGAGGTCAATGAATACTACCGACTTTACTTGATTTCAAATGATTTAATCGAACTTAGAAACCTAGTTAAAATTGCACAAATTATTGTTCAGTCAGCAATTACCAGAACCGAGAGTCGTGGTTTGCATTACAATGAAGATTACCCTGAGAAGACCGATCAACCGACTGATACCATTATACAAAAATCATGATTCTACCTATTCTTCACTACCCTGATCCTCGCCTACGCACTAAAGCTAAAGAGGTTGATGCGGTGAATGATAAAACTAGAATACTGGTTAAGAACATGTTTGAGACCATGTACGCTGAAGATGGTATTGGCTTAGCGGCCACCCAAATAAATCAGCATCTACAAATAGTGGTAATGGACGTACCAGACTCGCAAGATGATTATGAGTTGCTACTGAAAAATAGAAAAAATGATTCGGATAAAGAAACCAACATACAACATCACCCCTTATGTTTTATTAATCCGAAGATCACAACAATAAGTGGCCATGAAAAACACATTGAGGGCTGTTTGTCAGTACCTGGTTTTCAGGCAGAAGTTGAACGTTCTAACCAAATTACAATTGAAGCATTAAACGAACAAGGTGAATCATTTACATTGCACGCAAGCAACTTACTTGCTGTATGCATTCAGCATGAGCTAGACCATTTAAAAGGAATTTTGTTTGTTGATTATTTGTCCAAACTCAAGCAAAAACGCCTATTGGAAAAAACCAAAAAAGTAATTAAGGATTAGCCTGTGTCCATTCAAATTGGTGATTACCAATTAAAATCTCAGGTATTTCTCGCCCCGATGGCAGGCACCAGTGACAAGCCCTTTCGCGCTATTTGTCGTGCGCAAGGTGCGGCACTCACCACCTCTGAAATGGTGGTTATTCAAAAACATCTATTAGGAACAAATAAATCCAAACATCGTCTCGATTTCTCTGGCGAGCCAGCACCCATCAGTATTCAAATCGCCGGCTCCCAAGCCGATGAATTAGCTTATTCAGCGCAGCAAGCGCTGACATTTGGCGCTGATATTATCGACATTAACATGGGTTGTCCTGCCAAGAAAGTCTGCAATAAAGCCGCAGGATCTGCACTCATGCAAGACGAAGTCTTGGTTAAAAAAATTCTCACGGCGGTAGTCAATGCGGTGGATATACCCGTAACTTTAAAAATGCGAACAGGCTGGAACGTCAGCAATAAGAATGCCCCAACCATTGCTAAAATCGCTGAAGACGTAGGCATCCAAATGCTCAGCGTTCATGGCCGAACACGCGAAGACAAATACAATGGCAGTGCCGAGTATGACACCATTAAAAATGTTGTTAATCAGGTTAGCATTCCAGTGATCGCCAATGGTGATATTACCTCGGCTAAAAAAGCGCAATCAGTTTTACAATACACGGGTGCAAATGGGGTGATGGTCGGTAGAGCCACTCAAGGAAATCCATGGATTATTCATGAAATTGACCATTACCTAAAAACGGGCAACAAAGCCTTAAATGCCCCACTTGAAGAAAAAAAACAAATGATTTTGAATCATATTAAACAAATTCATCAATTTTATGGCGAAAAATTAGGCACTCAGTTATCCAGAAAGCATATT
>JGI26258J51719_1000416_pt1 | contig 18973 bp, 19 predicted proteins | sample SaaInlLV_10m_DNA_3_FD_51719 | JGI IMG/M metagenome (IMG submission 51719)
TCTTGAATTTCAGTTGGACATGTTTCAAGTGCTGCATTTAATTTGTCAGTGTATGTTTGATGATGTTTTGTATGATGAATCTCCATTGTTTTTGCATCAATGTGAGGTTCTAATGCATCATAAGCATATGGCATTTCAGGAAGTGTGTATTTTCCCATAGAATGTTTTGGGGGTTTAGTCCATTTATTGGTTTAGTAAACAATTCATTTTTACTTGTTNAAAAATTAAAAAATCTATGAAANTATTATTGATTTTTTCAATAATACTAATTNTTACAACTAGNATAATTATATCACAATCAATTCAAACTGAAAATGGAATTAAAACATACATTGAAAATAGTGTACCATATGTTGGATCTGAAATTCCAAGAACAGATGGAATTGATGGAACTGGAATTAAAATAGCAATCATTGATACAGGTGTAGATTTTAATCACCCAGATTTATTCGGATGGGGACCAGATGGAAAAGTAATTGGAGGATATAATTTTATTCAAGAAAATCAGTTACCAATGGATAACAATGGACACGGTACTAAAGTTGCAGGAGTAATTGCAGCAGATGGAAATACATTGGGAGTTGCACCTAAAGCAAAAATTTTAGCTTACAAAGTATCAGAAGATGGAGAAGGAGTATCATCAGAATTAATTATGAAAGCAATTAAAAAAGCAATTGAAGATAAAGCNGATATTATCAATATCAGTTTAGGAGTAAACAAAACAAATTCCAAAATAGATAGTGCAGTTAATCATGCATTAGATAATGGGATTTTTGTTGTCACTGCAGCAGGAAATGATGGTCCAGAGTTAAAAACAATTGGAAGTCCAGGAAGAAATTTTGGATCAGTTACAGTTGGTGCAACTTACAATAATATGACTTCAAGTTTAATTGCAACATTAGAAGTAAATGAAAAAGATTTCACAGTAATTCCAATGGTAGGATCTTCAACAACAGAAGAGCCAATTATTGGAAAAATAATTTTTGGAGGTTTTGGTAAAATTAGTGACTTGAAAGAAAGGGATGTAAAAGATGCAATAGTGATTGTAGAAAGAGGGAGTGATGTAAAAGGAGAATTATTATTTTTTTCAATTAAAGAAATGAATGTTGCAAGTGCAGGAGCTAAGGCATTAATTGTTTACAATAATGAATCAGGAATATTTCTTGGTGAATTAATTCATGANTTTTCAGAACTAGGATACACACCACAAATTCCAGTAGTTTCAATGGACAGGGAAGAAGGATTAGAAATTATTGAACTAATTAAAAATAACAATAAAGGAATAATGAATTTATTTTACAATCCAGATTTTGTAGCACATTTTAGTTCAAGAGGTCCAGTTTCACCATTTTACATGAAACCAGATATCGTAGCACCAGGAGCATACATTAACAGTACTCAAAACAATGCAAGCTATAATTTTACAAGTGGAACTAGTTTTGCAGCACCACATGTTAGTGGCGCTGCAGCATTACTACTCCAAAAAAATCCAGAATTACAAAATTATGAAATAAAATCACTATTACTTACTACAGTTCAACCAGTTTCAGATGCTTATGGACAAAAATTTTCACTACATGAGTCAGGTGCAGGAAGACTAGATATTGCTAATGCATACAATGCAAAATTAATTATCAATCCACCTAGTTTTGTAATTAATTTATCAACAGATCATCCAACTGCAAAAAAACAATTAGAATTAAAATTAATGGATGGAAAATTAGAAGGAATTGATGTTAGATTTGAAGGACCAAAATTTATTGAAGTTACACAAAAAATGGAAAATGGAAAATTAGAATTTGAAATAAGTATAGTTGAAAAAAAATATGGAGATTATGAGGGGAAAATATTCATCAATCATGAAAAAATAGAATATACAATTCCAGTTTTAATTCACCATACAAAAGGTTCAATTTCAGTAAATCAAGAAAATGAAAAATTAATTTTTGAAATCAATCATCCAGAGAAATGGAGTTTTGCTAAAATTTCAATTATAAACAGTAAAAATGGAAATACAGAAACAATTACTAGNACACCACATAAAAAAACATCATTAGAAATTTATGAAAATGGAGAGTATTGGATAGATGCTAAAATCAAAGTCGGTGGAAATACATCAGATGCATTTAATACAATTAAAATTAATTCACTTTCAGAAAAAATAGACAAGTTAGAATTAAGAGATATTCCAGAAAAACAAATNATACTAATAATTTCAATAATTGTAATTATTGGAATTGTGGGGTTAATTATTAAAAAATAAACTATACAGAAAAATTGGGCCCAGCTGCAATTATTTCATCAGAAACATTTTCAAATTTCTTAAAGTTTTCAACAAACATTTGAGCTAATTTTTTTGCAGAAAGATCATAGGAATCTTTGTCAACCCAAGTATGTTTTGGATCTAATATTTCAGATGGAACGCCTTCAACGTCTGTTGGAATATCAAGATTAAGTAAATCATCATGACGATATTTTACAATGTCAAGTGCACCAGAAATAGCTGCAGTAACCATTGCACGACTATATTTGATCTTAATTCTTTTACCAACACCGTATGGTCCACCAGACCATCCAGTGTTAACAAGATAAACGATAGTGTTATGTTGATTAATTTTCTCACCAAGAAGTTTTGCATAAACTGAAGCTGGCCTAGGCATGAATGGTGCTCCAAAACATTGAGAAAAGACAGATTTAGGTTCTTTTATGCCTCTTTCAGTTCCAGCTAATTTACTAGTGTAACCAGACATGAAATGATACATTGCACCTTCTTTGGTCAATCTAGAAACAGGAGGTAAAACACCCAAAGCATCTGCAGTTAAAAATACAATAACACGAGGGTTTCCACCAACACTAGGAATTACAGCACCAGGAATGAAATCCAAAGGATAACCAACACGAGTATTTTCAGTTAGTGAATTATCATCATAATCAGGAATGTTATCATTTAAGACAACATTTTCTAAAAGAGCCCCAGGTTTAATTGCATTCCAAATTTCAGGTTCTGCTTCTTGACTAAGATTGATGCATTTGGCATAACATCCACCTTCAAAATTAAATGTCCCATTATCAGACCAACCATGTTCATCATCACCAATTAATTTTCTATTAGGATCTGCAGAAAGAGTAGTTTTACCAGTACCAGACAAACCAAAGAACAATGCAGTATCGCCTTTTTCACCAATGTTTGCAGAACAATGCATTGGAAAAATATTACTGTCAGGTAATAAGAAATTCATTACACCAAACATGGATTTTTTCATTTCACCAGCATATTCAGTTCCACCAATCAAAACAATTTTTTTTGTTAAATCAATTAAAATAAAAACATCAGTTCTAGTTCCATCAATTTCAGGATCTGCTAAGAAATCATTAATACATAAAATAGTAAATTCAGGATCATGTTTTTCCAATTCTTCATTTGTAGGTCGAATGAATAAATTACTTGAAAACATATTTTGCCAAACATGATCATTGATTACTCTAATTGGTAAACGGGTTTCAGGATCAGCCCCTACAAAACCATCAAAAACAAAAAGTTCTTTGTTAGCAACAAAGTCTTTCATCTTTTCAAAAAGTTTTTCAAATTTACCACTTGGGAATTGATGGTTAATTTTTCCCCAATCAATAGTATCGTGAGTTTTATCATCATACACAATAAATCTATCATCAGGAGATCTACCAGTATACTTTCCAGTATTAACTGAAAGAGAACCGGTTGAATTTACAACACCTTCTTTCCTTTCAACAGAAATAGCCACCATTTCATCAGTTGGTAAATTTCTATGAACTTTAGAAGGGTTGATTCCAAAAGCAGTTAGTTGTGCTAAAAATTGTTCAGTCGTAGATCTACCTAATAATTCAGTCAATATTTTGATCTCCATTGAGTGTTTGAGCATGTATAGAGGTCAAGATATTTAGATCCGCCCTGATTTTCCTTATTATCTCTTTTCCATAATGAATTTTTTTAGGTCGAGGAACGTATTTATTCCAAAATTCAAGACTTAGTTCCATGCCAATCAACAAGGAAAAGATCGAAAAAAGACAGGAAGTAAAAGGAAACAATCCTGATTTTGTCAGACCAGAAAGTTGGCGTTATGTTAGACTTCAAACAAATTGGAGAAAACCAAAAGGAATAGATCATCATCAAAGAAAACAAAAAAGTAGAGGTCGTCCAGGTTTAGTTAAAGTTGGATATGGAGGACCTAGAGATGCAAAAGGATTACACCCTTCAGGATTTACAGATAATTTAGTTTACAATATTGCAGATTTAGGAAAGTTAGATCCAAAGAAAGATGGAGTAAGATTAGGACATGGTGTCGGTACTAAAAAAAGAAAAGAAATTGTCATTAAAGCCGTTGAAAACAAATTTAAAATATTTAATGCGAGAGTGAGTGTAATTGCCGATAAATCTTAAATCTAAAAAAAGACTAGCTGCCAGAGTTACTGGAGTAGGAATTCACAGAATTAAATTTGATACAGATCATCTAGATGATATTGCAGATGCAATTACTAGAGAAAACATCAGAAGTTTAATCACAGCAAATACAATTAAAATTAAATCATTTACAGGAACATCAAGAGGAAGAGCACAAACTAAATTAGATCAAAGAAAGAAAAGAGGCACAGGGCAAGGCTCCAAACAAGGTACAAAAGGTGCACGAGTAGGTAAGAAAACAGTATATGTTGCAAAAGTTCGTGCATTGAGAAGATTATTAAAAATTGCCAAAGATAGAAAAGATTTGACCAATCCAGAATTCTGGATACTCTACAAGAAAGTGGGTGGAAACACAGTTAGAAATAAAGCTCACTTGAGACTGTTGATGGACGAAATTAGAACTAAAAGAGAAGTTTAGAATCTAAATAATCTCTNATCAAAATTTGTGATATTATCATTTTTAACTTCTATGCCCTCNTCACCAAGTATTTTTATTTTTATAAATTTACCATAAGCATATCCTCCAATTTTACCAGTAGACATAACAACTCTATGACATGGAATTATTATGGGATAAGGATTTTTGTTCATTATTTTTCCAATTATTCTTTGACCATTTTTTAATCCAACAGCCTTTGCCAAATCACCATAAGTTGTAATTTTACCTTTTGGAACATCTAGTAATTTTTTGTAAACTTTCTGTTCAAGATTCATAGTTTCACAATCTCAAGTGAGGTAGAATTAAGAAAATTGAGAATTTTTTGTTTATTTTTTCCAAGTCCATTCCAATCTAAAAGAGCGAATTTAGCGGTGTTGTTTTGTTTCATAATATGAGAAAATAATTCTTCATCAAGATTATCTAATGCATGTTTTGGAATTACTGTTCCAAGAGCATATTTTCCTTCAAGTAATTCATAAGTAAATTTTGAAGAATAATGTGTACCACCAAAGCAAATTGCCATAGGACTTTCAGGTATAGNATTAGATAAAACTTGATGAACTAGTGTTGCAACAGAATTACATAATGAAGTATCAGTCCATTGTTGTTCAGTAGTTCCTATTTCAATGAATATTGAAGGTTTAGTTAATGCAGTAGGACCATGATGAGTAGCTTCAATAGTNATTTGGAATTGAGAAAATTGAGATTGATGTTTTTTTAGAGTTTGAAGATACGTTTTTTGAAGAAATGCATGAGGAACTGCAACTTGTCTATCATTACCTCCAAATTTTGCTTCAGAGAAATTTCCAGTATTATGACAAGTTAATGCCAATACACCAGATGCAGCAGCATGTTTTGAAAGAAACACAAATCCATCATAATCAAATTTTTCTTCAATCCAATCGGCAAAAATAGCAGGAGTAGGTATGATTATTAGATCATAATATTTACCACGAAAAATATCACCATCCAAAGTCATTTCTTGTGAAAGAAATTTTGCCATATTATGACCNGCAGGATCATCCAGATAGGCAATTAAAAGCTCCATGAGATAAGGAATATAAGNACACCATATTAATTTCCACCAATGAACCCTAGGCAAACTTTGAAGAATATGTCAAATACCATGAAAATGGCTAAAAAGCCAGATAAGGATGAATATCAACAACATCTAAGATTAGTGATAATGGGAATAGCAGGAGTAGGTGCTATTGGATTTACAATTCAGTTTGTGTTTTCGGTAATTACATTTGGTAGATAAAATTGTCTGAAGAAATAAAATCACACTTATTTGCAATTAGNACCACAGGAGGACAAGAAAAAGTGGTTATGAGATTATTAGAAGCTAAAGCCAATGCTAATCAAATTAACATTCAATCAGTATTACTAGTAGATAATCTAAGAGGGTATGTTGTAATTGAAGCAATCAAGCCAAGTGATGCATACATGGCAGTCGAAGGTGTAAGACATATTCGAGGTCAATTAAGAGGAGAGTTAGAATTCAAAGATATCGAAGGATATCTTGTTAAGAAATCAACCGTTTCAACATTAGAAGTGGATAATATTATCGAAATTACAGGTGGTCCATTCAAAGGAATGAAAGCAACAATTACAAGAATAGATGCAGATAAGGAAGAAGCTACAGTTGTTTTACTAGATGCATCATATCAACTACCAGTAACAGTAGATGCAAACTATCTAAAACTCTCGAGTGGAGCTTAGTAAGGATTAAATTTTTGGTATTAAGCTGATTAACATGGGAGAACAAAAAGTATCATCACTTGTAACTGGAGGAGGCGCATCTGCAGGTCCACCATTAGGTCCAGCATTAGGTCCTCTAGGCGTTAACATCATGGAAGTTATCGCATCAATTAATGAGAAAACAAAAGACTTCGAGGGAATGAAAGTTCCAGTAACAGTTGTTGTAGATACAGATACGAAGAAATATGAAATTGAGATAGGTATTCCTTCAGCTGCAGCACTAATCATGAAAGAAGCAGGGATTCAAAAAGGCTCAAGCACATCAGGTACTGAATGGGCAGGAGACGTTACAATGGATTCAATTGTGAAAGTAGCAAATACAAAACTCGAAAAATCTTATGCATCATCATTGAAATCAGTTGCAAAAACCATCATTGGTACATGTGTAGCATTAGGAGTTAAAGTAGAAGGAAAAACTCCAAAAGAAATAACTGCTGAAATCAATGAAGGTAAATGGGATCAAAAATTCCAATAATTATTCGATAAGATAAACAGGATCCTTATCGGTTTTTTGTAATTCTACAAAGGTTTCAGTATTTTGAATACCNTCTATTTTTCCAATTTTTTCAATAACTACATCATGTAATGCTTCAAGATTTTTAGCATATACATCAACAATAATATCAAATCTACCAGTCACTTCTGAAATAGAAACAACCTCAGAAGTTTCCATGAATTTTTTATGAATCATTTCTTTTAATTTTGGATCGCGATTAATACCAACAGACGCTTTTACTCCAATACCTAACAAAGATTCATCAATTTCAATGGTAAATTTTTTGATTAATTTCTTTTTCATTAATCTTTTAATTCGACTATACAAAACAGAAGCATTAATTTCAAGTTTTTTAGATAAAACAGGAACAGAAATAGATCCATCATTAGTCAATTCATAGAGTAATTTCATATCAAGATCGTCAAATCTATGCAATGTGCTAGAAAATCATGATTATCATTTAATATATGTAAGTTTTAAGAAAAATTTGTCTTAAATTACAATAATTAGGCATAAAAAATTGAATTTTTTTCAAATTAAAAAAGAACAAACAACTTAATCTCTAAACGATTTTAAGTAGGTTTTCTAGAAAATGTACGTATTGATTACAGAGACACAATTGGCAGAGNTAGTAAAAAAAGCCAAAGAGGCAACGAAAAAGAGAAAATTTACACAGTCAATAGAATTAATTATTAATTTCAAAGATATCGANGTCAAAAAAGGATTTGCAATTAACGAAGTAGTTCAACTTCCAAAAACAAGTTCACCTGCAACAGTATGTGTAATTGCAACAGGAGATATGAGTCAAAAGGCTAAAGCTGCAAAAGCAGATGCAGTAATCGGAAATGATGAATTAACAAAATTTGAATCTAATAAAAGAGAATCTAGAAAATTCATTAACAAATATGATTTCTTTTTAGCAGATACACAAATTATGCCAACAGTAGGTAAAGCACTAGGTCAGCTTTTAGGTCCTAGAGGCAAAATGCCAACACCAGTTCCATTTAATGCACCTATTGATGCATTTTTATCAAGATTTAGAACATCAATTAAAGTTAGAACAAGAGCATCATTATCAGTTTCATGTAAAATTGGAGATGAATCTATGGAAGATACAGATTTAGCAATTAACGCACATTCAGTGATTAGTGCAATAGAGAAAAAATTACCAAATGGAGAGAAAAATATTAAAAAAATTCTAGTCAAAACAACAATGGGTAAACCAGTAAAACAAGTACAGGAGATAAAGAAGAAGTATGCATGAAAATAGAACAACATATCCAAAAAGAAAAACGGAAATGTATCAACAATTATTAGAATTACCAAAAAAATACAAAACAATTTCAGTAATTCAAATGAGAAAAGTTCGCTCTACACAAATTTTACCGTTAAGAAAAACTTTGAAAGGGGAAGTAGAATTTGTGTGTGTCAAAGATAGAGTTGCAAAAAAAGCACTTGAAACATTAGATATTCCAGGAATGAAAGAAATTTCTGGTGAACTGAAAGGACAACTAATGTTTCTTTTTACAAACATGTCACCATTCAAACTAAACGTACTCTTAGGTAAAAATAAAGTCATGATGGGTGCACGTAGTGGAGATATTGCAAGTATCGATATTNTAGTACCTGCTAAAAATACAGGAATTGCACCAGGACCAATGCTTACAGAATTCAAAGATGCAGGAATTCCAACAAAAATTGATCAAGGAACAATCTGGATTGCAAAAGATACAACACCAGCAAAAAAAGGTGAAGCAATTAATGAAAAATTAGCATCAATTTTAGGTAAATTAGATATCAAACCAGTAGAAGCAGGAATCTCACTTTATTCAGCAGTAGAAGAGGGTCTAAAATATACTGAAGAAGAGATGGTAGTAGATGTTGAGAAAACTAGAGATACATTTGCTCAATTCCATCAAGAAGCAATATCNCTATCAATTGAAGCAGGATACATCACTGCAGATAATGTTACACAAATCCTCACAAAGGCAGCACANTCTGCACGTTCAGTGTCTGTAGAATCAGGTTTCATGACAGATGAAACAAAAGAACAAATTTTACAAAAAGCAGATGCACAAGCTAAAGGCATAGTAAGTCAAGCAAAAGAATACACACCAGCTTAAGTGTCAGTATTTTTTACTTTAGGAAAATTCCAATTATACTTCATTGCAATTAATCTTAACGACATAGTAAGAAAAATCCCAATAATTGTAGCATAGTATAATTCATCAGTAAAATACAAAATTATAGAAAAAATAACGATTCCAATAAAACTTGCAGAAAGATAAAATTCTTTTACAAAAACTATTGGAACTTGGTTTACAAAAATATCTCGAAGTATACCACCNCCAACAGCAGTCAAAATACCTGCNAATAAAATTGCCAAAAAATTTAATCCAAAAATATTGTATGCAAAAGTTGCTCCAATAATAGTAAACACACCCAATCCAATTGCATCAAATTTCAAAAACAGATTCCAATGTTTTTTTAGTTTAGAATACAAAAAGAAAATCACTACTCCAGATACAACTGTAGAGATTACATAGACAGGATCAATAATGGAATTGGGAGTAGTACCCAATACAACATCCCGAATTGTACCACCTGCAACTCCAGTAATAGTTGCAAGCANTAAAATTCCNACAACATCAAATTTTTTTTCAATTGCCTTAAAGGCACCAGTAATTGCAAACGCTACAGTACCAAACAGATCTAAAATATAAATAAAGAATTCAGAAGTAAAAGCAAATTCTGTCAATAGATACAAAGACGGTACAGAGAGTAATTAAGATTAATAAAAATAAGTATAAAATTAAATTGAAAAAATAAAGTTGCTTAGCCGAATAAGGATGATAATCCTTCCATGGCTGCTTCTTCGTTTTTAGGTTCTTCTTTCTTCTNCTCTTCTTTTGCTGGTGCATCTGCTGCTGCGNCNGCNGCCGGTGCGGCTGCTGCAACTGCTACAGGTGCGGCTTTAACGGCCTCATCGATGTTAACATCGGCTAAGGCTGCAACTAGNGATTTAACTTGGGCTTCATTAACTTCAGCGCCAGATGCTTTAACAACTGAACTGAGGTTTGCCTCGTTAACTTCTTTNTCTAGTTTGTGAAGAAGTAAAGCAGCGTAAACATATTCCATTGTACCATGAATCTCTTAGGGCATAATATAAAACTATGGAGAAGTTACGCCTAAAAATAAATATCTAATTTAGAATTTGTAAACTTCTACAAACAGCATACAAAGTTCGTTTTAGATTTGGATCAGTTAAAGTTTCCATCCTATTTTTTAAAATTCGTTTTGCTTCATCTCGTTCAGTGCCAGGAGCCAAAGATAAGACATTNTTTAGAAACTCAGGTAAAGATTCACGTATCCAACCATCAAGCATAGTATAGATTTTTGGAGGAAGNATATCACATTTATCAACATCAAGATCTAAAACTTCAGCATAATTTTCAGATTCCACTCTATACACCAATGCCAAAACGACATTATCAGGAGTTGGATGATTAAGAATTTCTTGAGATCTTTCACCAGTTTTTCCTTGAGAGATCTTATTTTTTAGGCCAATTGGATTTACAATTATACCAGTAACACCTACTTTTTTNCCATCAACNCCAGTTACAACAGCAAAAATAAANTCATTAAATTCACCATTTTTTTTAATNGAGAAAATATGAGTTCCTTCTTTAAGAGTAGGTTTACCTCCAAACATGATTAGTGTATCAGATAGATGATATTTAATGTAATCATTAATCGACAATTCTTAATATCGGAAAATAATATCCTTCAACATTGGATAAAAATCAGATTTTAAAAGAATTTTCAGCAGATCCTGATAGATATTACAAAGTAAAATTATTTGAGGAGCAAGGATTTATCAGAAAAGCCTGCACAAAATGTGGTAGATTCTTTTGGACTCTAGATGCAAACAGAACACTTTGTCCAGATGATGGTACGGATACATATTCATTCATTGGGGACCCGCCAACAACAAAACGATTTGACTATACACAATCTTGGAAACAAGTAGAAGAATTTTTTGTAAAAAATAATCACACTTCAGTTAGCAGATATCCAGTTGTGTGTAGATGGCGCGATGATTTGTATTTCACAATTGCATCTGTGGTTGATTTTCAAAGAGTAATGGGTTCCAAAGTAGTATTTGAATTTCCTGCAAATCCCTTAGTAGTCCCACAAACGTGTTTACGTTTCAATGATTTAGAAAATGTAGGGGTTACGGGTAGACACTTTTCTAGTTTTTGTATGATTGGGCAACATAGCATTCCAGAGAACGGAGGGTATTGGAAAGATGAATGTGTGGACTTAGATTTTAGATTATTAACACAACAATTTGGAATTAAAAAAGAAGAAGTAGTATTTGTAGAAGATGTGTGGTCAGGTGGAGGTTCATTTGGTTCATCATTAGAATATTTTGTTAGAGGACTGGAACTTGGAAACGCAGTATTTACAGAATTTCAAGGAGAGTTAGGACAACATNCCACACTTGATCAAAAAATTATCGATATGGGTGCAGGACTTGAAAGATTTGCATGGATTACAAATGGTACACCTACGGCATATGACTGCTGCTTTGGTCCAGTAAATCAGATACTCTTTGAAAAGATTGGAATAGATTCTGATTCTGAAATGTTAAAAAAATACTTTACAGAAATTGCAAGAGAGATTGATCATTTTGATGATCTAAATCAAGTAAGACGTCTTGCAGTAAAGAGTGCTGGAATCACAGAGGATCAAGTAAATAAAATAATCACACCACTTGAAGGAATGTATCTAATTGCAGATCATCTCAGNACATTAATTTTTGCAATTGCAGATGGTGCATTGCCAAGTAATGTCGGAGGAGGATACAACCTTAGAATGATGTTACGAAGAATCAATGGAANAATTAATCAATTGAATCTAAAATTAGATATTGATGAATTAATTGATGCACATATTGATTATCTCAAAGACACCTATCCAGAACTAGATGAGAAAAGAGAAGATGTTAAGACAATTCTAAAGCTAGAATCTTCAAGGTATGAGGAATCAAAGATTCACATGAAGAAAAAGGCAGAAAAAATTCGTGAGAAAGGTGCACCGTCAGTGGATGAACTCATTACATTATACGAATCAGACGGCATTACACCTGAATACCTCAAAGAAATTGATGCTATTTCTGAAATCCCATCACAGTTTTACTCTAAACTATCTGACTTGCACCAATCTGAAAAGAAAAAGGCAATCACAGAACTTCCGCTAGAAGAGTTACCAGAAACTGAAACTCTATTTTACAAAGACGATCCAATGGAATTTGAGGCCAAAGTAATCAAGGTCTTAGGTGATCAAGTCGTATTAGATAGAACTTCATTTTATGCAAGAGGCGGAGGTCAAGAACCAGATTTAGGAACCATATCAGAATTCAATGTCGTTAATGTAGATAAACACGCAAACATTATTGTTCACAAGTTAGAGGGAGGAGTTCCAAAAGAAGGCGATACTGTATCTTGCAAAGTAGATGAAACAAGACGTGCAAACATTACTAAAAACCATACAAGTACTCACATCATCAATGTGTCATCAAGAGGGGTGTTAGGCTCTTGGATTTGGCAACACTCTGCGTTTAAAGATGATGATCATGCCAGACTAGACATTACCCATCATTCATCATTAACAGATGAGCAAGTAAAACAGATTGAAGATGCAGCTAATCAAATGGTAAAAGAAAATTATCCAGTAAATATCGACTATTACGATAGAGGAACAGCAGAACAAAAATATGGTTTTAAAATTTATCAGGGCGGAGTAGTTCCAGTAAAGTCAGTTAGAATTGTATCAATTGAGGACAAAGATATCGAAGCATGTGGTGGAACACATGTAAAGAAGACGGGAGATATTGAACTAATTAAAATTACAAAAACTAAAAGAATTCAAGACGGTGTAGTTCGTATAGAATTTGTCTCAGGACCAACAGCTTTTCAATATGTAAAAGATCAAGAAGAAGAATCAAAGAAACAAGCTGCAAATGACACTGCAAAAGAAAAATTAGAAAAACTGCGAGAAGAAAATAAAGAGAAATCAAGAGAACAGATTCCCATACTATTAGAAAAGATTCTAGCTGGCCAATCAGGCGAACTAGATGAGATTACAATTAAAAATAAAATCTGCTTTACATCAAGTGAAAATTATGATGATTATTTCTGCCAAACCTTTGGAAAGAAGATAGTTGCCAAAGATGGTACTGCAGCATTTTGTGGAATTTTTGAAGCAGGTCCAACCATACGAGTAATAATATTTGCAGGTGAACAATCAGGCGTAAATGCAGGGGNGATTGTCAAGGAAATAGCCTCAATTTTGGGNGGTTCAGGTGGCGGGGATGCTAAATTTGCTCAAGGTGGAGGAAAGGACACATCTAAAAAAGATGCTGCAATACAAAAAGCAAAATCAATGATTTTAGGATAATATTATGATAAACTGGAATAAAATAGAAACTAAATGGCGAAACAAATGGGCCGAATCAAAAGACTTTGAGACAAATCCAAATGAGAAACCAAAAAAGTTCATCACTGTAGCTTATCCATATCCAAACTCTCCACAACACATCGGACATGGAAGAACATATACACTAGCTGATGTTCATGCAAGATTTTATCGAATGCAAGGGTATAACGTATTGTTCCCAATGGGATTTCATTACACTGGAACTCCCGTGTTAGGAATGGCAAGGAGAATTCAAGCTGGAGAAAAAGAAATCCTTGATGGGTTAAGAAATGTATATCATGTTCCAGAAGAAGATATCAAAACATTTGTTGAACCAATTAAAATTGCAGATTACTTTCATGAAGAGATAAAATCAGGAATGATTGAGATGGGTTATTCAATTGATTGGAGACGAGAATTCACAACTATAGTTCCAGGTTATCAAAAGTTTATCGAGTGGCAAATTACTACACTAAAAGAAAATGGTAAAATTATTCAAGGCAGCCATCCAGTTGGATGGTGTCCTAAAGATCAAAACCCTGTATCGCAACACGATACAATGGGAGATGTTGAACCAAAGATTGATGATAAAAATTTCCTAGTTAAATTCAAGTTTGATAAATTTATTTTCCCAGTTACAACATTAAGACCTGAAACAATTTTTGGTGTAACTAATTTGTGGGTCAATCCAAATGTGACATACAAAAAAGTTACAGTAGATAGTGAAACATGGATAGTTTCAGAGCAGTGTGCACGTAAAATAGCATTCTTTGAAAAAGAAGTAAAAATAATTGGCGATATTGCAGGTAGTGAGATTATTGGAAAATCAGCTATTGCACCAAACAGAGGTAATGAGATTCCAATTTTGCCTGCTGAATTTGTAGAACCTGGAATGGGTACGGGATTAGTAATGTCAGTGCCTGCACATGCACCAAAGGATTACCAAGCATTAATGGACTTGAAGGCTAAAAATCACGAATTAGCATCTAAAATTGAGCCTATTCCAATTATTGTAACTCCAGGGTATGATGTATTTCCTGCAAAACAAATTTGTGAAAAATTAGGAGTTTCAAACCAAACAGATGAAAAACTAGAAGAGGCTACAAAGGAATTATACCTCAAAGAATTCACAGATGGAAAGTTAAATGAAAAATGTGATATTTTTAACAATGAAAAAGTGCAATTTGGTAGAGACAAAGTAAGGGAATGGCTACAAGAAAATAATCATCTAGAAAAATTTCCAGTGTTAGAGAATGCACCAGTACATTGCAGATGTGGTGCAGAATGTGTTGTTAAGATATTGAACAATCAATGGTTTTTGAATTACGGAGATGAAGAATGGAAAGAACTTGCAAGAAATTGTTTTGATGGAATGAATATCCTACCAAGTAATATTACAACAGAGTTCAAAGAGGTAATTGATTGGCTACATGAGAGAGCATGTGCAAGACAACAAGGGTTGGGGACAAAGTTACCATGGGATAAGGATTGGATTGTAGAGTCACTTTCTGATAGTGTGATATACATGGCATACTATACAATTTCACGATTTGTAAATGATGGAACAGTTAATCCTGATAGTTTAACTCGAGAACTATTTGATCATATATTATTAGATAAAGGAGACATCACACTAGCTGCAAGTACTTCCAAGCTTAGTGAGGATGTAATTGGTACAATGAAAAAAGAATTCAAATATTTTTATCCAGTTGATTCAAGACATTCAGGACGAGACCTAGTTCAAAATCACTTGTCATTTTTTGTCTTAAACCATGTTGCAATATTTGAGAAAAAATTATGGCCACAAGAAATTGTTGTTAATGGTTCTGTAATGATGGATGGTGCAAAAATGAGTAAAAGTATGGGAAATATCATTCCACTTCGAACTGCAATCAAAGATCATGGAGCAGACCCAATTAGATTAGCAATTATCTCATCAGCTGAATTACTTCAGGATGCTGATTTCAACATGGAATCAGTATATGGTATTCAAAACAAGCTTGAGTCCCTTCTAGAAGAGTGTAACAACCTCAAAGCAGCACAAATAGGCGATTTGGAGGCTGAAGATAGGTGGATTTTATCAAAAACTCAAGGAAGAATAGCCCAAATTACAGAAGCAGTTGAAAAAATGAGACTACGTGAAGGTCTTCAAGACATATTATTTTCATTTGAATCGGATTTGAGTTGGTATGCAAAAAGAGTAGAGGCCAAAGGAAGAGACAATGTTTCAGGAATATTACATAAAATTAATTCAGCAAGAGTTGCAATGCTATCCCCATTTGCACCACATATTGCAGAAGAGATATGGGAAAAATTGGGACATACAGAACTTGNATCAAAATCAGCATGGCCTGAATTTTCAAAAGAAAACATAGATCCCACATCAATTCAATCCGAGGAATTACTAAAATCAACAATTGATGATATTGTGAATATTTTAAAAATAACAAAAATTAATCCACAAAAAATTGTAATTTATGTAAACTCTGATGATTTCAAATCCAAAGTGTACAGAAAAATTTTAGGAATCATGGTAGGAGGTCAAAACAACATGGGAGTTGTAATGAAGGAACTAATTGCAGATCCTCAAACTACCGATGCTAAAAAAATGCCAGACTATATCCAAAAAGTAATAAAAGATTTGCATTCAGAATCTGAAGAAATCAAATCAATGAAAGTAGAATCGGAAGAGTTTGATGAAAAACAATTCCTATCTACAGAATTGGCAAGTATTGGAAAGAAAGAATTTGGAGTAGAGATTCAAGTGTTTGGAGCAACTGATGAGGACATCTATGACCCTAAGGGTAAAGCCAGACATGCAAGACCATTCAAACCAGCAATTCTAATTGAATAACTAGTAGCGACTTTCACACGTTGAGCAAACATAAGCAATTTTGGTTTCCATTTCATAAGGAATGTTCACTTTAGCTAGTTGTAGTATGGTAAATCCTCTGCAAATCTTACAAACCCCTCGCAACAGTACTGATTGTAAAATTTAGAATTAACCACATGTGTCAAAATCTGATTCGATCAAGGTCATGCGTAATTTACCCACGAAATTAACTAGTTTTTGAAATATACAACATATGATTAAAGAAATAATTGGATTTGTTTGGGAATTAATTTCTGGACAATAATACATTCTAGTAATAATTTAAAATAATCATGGATGATACGGACATGAAAGATTTTACTAGCCTATTTTCCTTAAAACCACCTATTTGAGATACCTCTTGCCTATTAGGTGACCTATTTTTTGCCTAATTCCAAATAGATTAGCAGATTCCAAATTATTCATTCTAAATCAGGTTAAACATGAATTCAGTATCTGTTTCTGATGATGATAATTTTGTCTTAAGATCTGAAACGATTGTAATCAGATGACAGACTCGGTCTTGTAATCAAGATTAGAGAATTTTGATATTTAACCAAAACTACTGATTCATACTAATACTAATTATTCCAGGATTCAGAATAGTCTATTTATTAGACCTTAGAGATTCACAAAATATCTTGAAGATTGCAGTAATGGGAATGGGTGTAGCTGGTAGTTATCTTATGGCCAGACTAAAAGACTCAGAACATGACGTTACGGGTTATGAACGAAGTGTAGAAGAAAAACATGATTCAATTTGTGCATGGGGAACAATCAAACCAGTACTAAGAGAATTTTGTAAAAAAACTGGTAGAAATTTTGATGATTTTTTAATTCATGATGGGAAAAAAATGCATGTAAAAATGAATGATGATGTTAAATTTGATATTGGATTGCATGGAATGTGCACATACAACAAACTTGCACTAATCAAAGATTTCATTAAAGATTCAAAAATTATTTACGGAGAAGCTCCAAAACTCGATTATCTTGAAAAAGAATACGACATAATAGTTGATTGTACTGGATTTAACAGAGTATACTTGCCAAAGATGGAACAAGATTTCTTTTTACCAACTTATGAATACAAAGTAGAATATGAAAACGGAGTACCATATGATGACTTTTACATTGAACCTTTCCCAGGAATGTCAGGATATTTCTGGTATTTTCCATTAGGTGAAAAATGGGCACATATTGGTGCAGGAGATTATAATAAAAATCACATTAAAGCAACTGATGCATTTCTAAAAAAACATGGAGGTAAAGTTCTCCAAACTAAAGGCCGTCCCATAAGATTGGCAACTCCAAACAAGTGTAAACCATTTTACAAAGGTAAAGTGGTAGGAGTTGGAGAATCAATTGGCACAGTTTATGCATTGTTAGGAGAAGGAATCATTCCAAGTATGCAATGTGTAGATATTTTCATCNAAAACATGAATGACTTTGATGCATATGAAAAAGCAGTTGATGAACACTACAAAATTTATGGTAAGGTCTTTAATTTTGTACATGCAAAGATTCAGAAAAATTTCAGTTTCCTCAAAGCACTTCCAGACTTTATCTCAATATTTCTATACATGAAAAAGAACGAAGATAGATTTGGAATGGATATCAAAATTTCAGATTTGCTAAAAGTTGCTAAAGCATAATTTGCTTAAAGATCTTTTGTAAAAAAAATACTAGAAGTTTCAAATCCCAAATGTTTATAAAATTTGTGTGATTCAATACGTTGATTTCCAGATTCTAATCTTATTCTATGACATTTTTTTTCTTTTCCAAATTCAATTGAAGAATTAATCAATTTTTTTCCAATTCCGTTAGAATGATAATTTTGTGAAACAATNAGTTCAGGAATATACATTTCTAAAGTATTTTGATTCAATCTAGATAAAAATACCATACTTATCATGCCAATAATTTTTGAATCATTAATTTGAGCAATTAGGATTTTTTTATCATCTTCTCGCATGTAGTTTTTCAATAGTTTTTCAAATTTCTCTAATTCACTATCTGTTTGTGATTTTGGCCTTCCAAGTTCATATAATAATTCTAAAAGTGAAGGAATGTCATCACAGATAGATTCTCTAATTGTAATATTTTCCATAGGGGATGTTTTGTAATTATTTCTTTTAATGAATATATTTTACTCTAAACAAAACTAACAGAACTAAATCCTTCTCTATTAGTTCGATTTGATGCCATATTATAATCATAAATTGTAGTAGAGTATGCTTTGAGTTCATCTTTCATTTGATCTAAATTATCTGCAAGATAAAATCCAGGACAATCACCTGTAAATTGATATGTAGCATGAACACGTGCAATTCCTTTTTCATTTTCTAGCCAGCTTGCAAATGGGTATAGATAACAAACTCCAGGTCTATCAGGATGCATACTACATCCACCCTCATCATCTAAGAATCTACATGAAATATGAGTTCCATCTTCAGATTCTGTTTCATCTTTTTTTCTTTTTAGATT
>JGI26258J51719_1000446_pt1 | contig 18027 bp, 15 predicted proteins | sample SaaInlLV_10m_DNA_3_FD_51719 | JGI IMG/M metagenome (IMG submission 51719)
ATATTTATTGGCGCTACTATCTTTGCATTGGTTCTTAGGGAGTGTGGTGGAGATGAGCTGATAGAGTCTTCATTAAACAGCATGGGGCTTGGTCCATATGCACTTATTGGTGTTGTATTACTACTCATTTTTGCACTAGGATTCTTCCTAGACTGGATTGAAATTAGTTTAATCATTCTGCCTTTATTGGGTCCAGTTATTGCCGGACTTGACTTGGCGGTTGATGGCTATGGTGTGGTGGACAATCCAAACTTAGTGTGGTTTGCACTACTGGTTGCGGTTACACTGCAAACCTCATTTTTAACGCCACCAGTAGGGTTTGCTATTTTCTATCTAAAAGGCGTGTGCCCTGATGGTGTAAAATTAACTGACATATACAAAGGTGTTTTTCCTTTTATCATCCTTCAATTAATTGGTCTTGGGCTTGTATTTTCCTTTCCGCAGCTTGTTACTTGGCTCCCCTCCGTCGCTTATGGAAATTAACCAATGTTGATTAATGTTTTTAACATTATTTCTCCCATTTTATTTATCGTACTAGCGGGATATTTATATGCCAGAAAATACCCAACAGATATGTCGGTTGCCAACCGACTGACAATCAACATCTTTGTTCCAGCGCTAATTCTTTCTATTCTGGTTAGTAAAGATTTTTACCTTCTTGATTATCAATCACTTGCTATTGGTGCACTGGGAGTAATATCAATATCAGGGTTGTTAGCTTGGGCGTTTGCAAAACTAATGAAGTTTGATATCAAAACATTTGTACCGCCCATGATGTATGCAAATTCGGGAAATATCGGCCTACCTCTGGCGCTATTGGCTTTTGGAAAACTAGCCATACCGGCCGCCATTATTTTATTTATTGTGGAAAATACCTTGCATTTTAGTGTCGGTATCAAAACTATTGACAGGAGTGCCTCATTCATTAAAGTGTTTAGCATTCCTATGGTATTTGTTAGCATATTAGGCATTTTGCTTAGCTTGACAGAGGTCACAATACCAGCAACCTTATTAACCCCTTTAACCATGATTGGTGAAATAGCCATCCCACTTATGCTATTTTCACTGGGAGTTCGACTGGTTAATATAGACTTTAAGGATTGGAAAGTTGGCCTTATTGGTGCAATTTTTAAACCGCTTTCTGGTCTTATTGCTGTTGTCTTAGTCATGCCGTGGATTAATTTAAACGAACTAAATAGTGCGCTACTCATTATTTTTGCCATACTACCACCAGCTGTTTTAAACTTTATGGTTGCAGAAAAATATGATCAAGAGCCTAAAAGTGTCGCATCAATCGTTCTTATTGGAAATTTATCCAGTATTATCACCCTGCCCATTGCGCTTTATTTCTTACTGCCAACAATCTAAAAAATACCCTTAACCAAAGCGTGAGATAATTAAATAAAAAGTCTTCGAGCAAGTAATTATAATAGTCTACTTGAACTTTTTAAAAAACAAGAAATCATGAAATCATTTAATCCACCAGTAAGAACTTTAATGGGTCCAGGACCTTCTGATGTACATCCTAGAATTTTATCAGCTATGGCCCGACCAACGATTGGCCATCTAGACCCTGCTTTTGTTGGCATGATGAACGAAACCAAAGAAGGCTTAAAGTACATCTTTCAAACTGAAAATGAGCTAACTATGCCAGTTTCGGCGCCAGGTTCTGCTGGCATGGAAACTTGCTTTGCCAACCTTGTTGAGCCAGGTGATAAAGTTGTGGTGTGTATTAATGGTGTTTTTGGTATGCGCATGAAGGAGAATATCACACGCTTTGGTGGCGAGGCAATCGTTGTTGAGGATGATTGGGGTGCAGCCGTATCAACAGATAAAGTTGAGCAAACACTAAAAGAAAATCCAGATGCAAAAATCCTAGCCTTTGTCCACGCAGAAACCTCTACTGGTGCTCAATCTGATGCCAAAGCACTATGTAAGATTGCCCACGACAATGATTGCATCACTATTGTAGATGCGGTGACATCGTTAGGCGGTAGTGAGTTACGCGTTGACGAATGGGAAATTGATGCCATTTACTCAGGCACACAAAAATGTTTATCTGCTATGCCTGGCATTTCACCAGTGAGCTTTAACGAACGCGCACTTACAAAAGTTAAAGACCGCAAAACAGCTGTCACCTCTTGGTTCTTGGATCTAAATCTCGTCATGGGCTACTGGGGTGAAGGCGCTAAACGTACCTACCATCATACGGCACCAGTTAATACACTTTATGGCTTGCACGAATCTTTAGTGATGTTATCAGAAGAGGGTTTGGAAAATTCTTGGGTTCGTCATCAGAAAAACCATGAAGAGCTAAGAAAAGGGCTTGAGTCGATGGGTATTAACTTTTTAGTTGATAAAGCTGATCGTCTTCCACAGCTTAACTCTGTTTTCATTCCGGAAGGTGCAGATGATGCACAGGTTCGTGCAACTTTGTTAAACGACTACAACTTAGAAATCGGTGCAGGACTTGGTGCTTATGCAGGAAAAGTGTGGCGTATTGGCCTTATGGGCCACTCCTCTAGAAAAGAGAATATTGCCTTATGCCTAGCAGCACTTAAAGACGCTTTGGGTAAATAGTTTTATCCATTCAACAAAAAAGGCGACCTTCTGGTCGCCTTTTTTAATGCAAGACTAAATTTTATTTCAACTTAGCTAGCAACTCTTCTTCTGTTTCTTTACGATCCGGATCAGGCAGGCAACAATCTACTGGGCAAACCTCAACACATTGCGGCTCATCGAAATGACCAACACACTCAGTACATAAGTCGCCATCAATTTCATAAATCTCATCACCCATAAAAATTGCATCATTCGGGCACTCTGGCTCGCAAACATCGCAATTGATACACTCATCGGTAATTAATAAAGACATGAATTTCTCCTAATACAAAACAATAATAAATTTAGCAATATTTTACCGTATTGTTACCCTTATTTTTATCGTGTTTTGAGGTATCATCAATGGCTGTTTTTATTCAGTAAAAAATAACCTTATGTTGCGTCTATTTATCTTTTTTTCAGCTGCGTTAATATCGCTTTCTTCTCAAGCACAACTAGCAAATGGCCTATATGCAAACTTGCATACTAACCAAGGCGATATCGTTGTTCAACTTGAATTTGAAAAAACCCCTTTAACAGTTATTAATTTTGTTGGCTTAGCTGAGGGCAAAAAACACTCTAACATCCAAACTGGAAAGCCTTTTTACAATGGCTTGAAGTTTCACCGTGTTATTGATAATTTTATGATCCAGGGTGGCGATCCAAAAGGTAACGGCACTGGCGGACCTGGTTATAAATTTATGGATGAAATTACCGATTTAACCCATGATAGTGGTGGCATTTTGTCAATGGCAAACTCTGGCCCTAATACCAATGGATCCCAGTTTTTTATCACCCACACAGCCACACCCTGGTTGGACGGAAAACATACAATATTTGGACATGTTGTCAAAGGTATGAGCGTGGTTAACAGCATTAAACAGGATGACTTCATCCGTAAAGTTAAAATTATCCGCATTGGTGATAAAGCTAAAAAATTCCAAACCAATGAAGCGGCATTCGATGCGGCCAATGCTGAATATACCAATCAAGAAAATAAAAAACTCACTCAAAAGAAAATCAAACTTGAAAAGTTTACTCAAGCGCACTATAGCACTGCCAAATTAACTGATCAAGGTCATTTTGTTGAAATTAATCAAGCCGGTAATGGCAGTACACCTAAAAAAGGTGATTTAGTAAAAGTCAGCCTTTCAATCGACTTAGATGATGGCACCAACATGCGTCAAGCAGGAGAGCCTTTGCCTTTTGCCGCAGGATCTGGCACCATCATCAGCATCATCGACACTTCAGTATTAAAGATGCGTGTTGGAGAAAAGCGCACGCTTATTGCACCCTATTATCAAATCTATGGTGATAGTGAGCGTGGCAACTTATCATCAGACAGTATTTTAATTTTTAAATTAGAATTGTTATCCATTAACGACATTGAGTAATACAATATGTTCTTAGAATTAATCGCTCTATTAACTCAATTCGACTCCGGATTTGGTGTTCTTAACTATCTAACACTTAGAGCTGTGTTAGCTATGCTCGCTTCGCTATTGATTAGCTTGGCACTTGGACACTATTTTATTAAAAAATTGCATTTATATCAAATTGGCCAGGTTATCCGCACTGATGGCCCTCAATCTCATTTATCCAAATCAGGCACTCCAACCATGGGCGGTGTCATGATTTTGTCTGCTTTTATTATTAGCTCATTAGTTTGGGCGGACTGGTCTAATCATTATTTATGGATTGTGCTTGCCACAGCCGTTATTTTTGGTGCCGTTGGATTTGTTGATGATTATTTAAAAATCAAACGCAAATCTTCGGACGGTCTAAGCTCGCGTAAAAAAATATTAGGCCAATCTTTAGGTGCTATTATTATCGGAATATGGATTGTGACCGCTATAGACAATCCTATCCAAACCCAACTACTCATCCCATTTTTCAAAGATATCGCCATTCCACTAGGCATAGTTGGCTTTTTAGTGTTAGCGTACTTCGTCATTGTTGGCAGCTCTAATGCGGTTAATCTAACAGATGGGTTGGATGGGTTGGCCATCATGCCCGTTATTCTTATTTCTAGTGCTTTAGCCTTATTCTCTTATATTAGTGGCAATTACAACTTTGCCAACTATCTCAATATGCCGTTTATGCCTGGAACGGGGGAGTTGTTCGTCATTTGTAGCGCTTTAGTGGGCGCAGGTCTTGGTTTTTTGTGGTTTAACACCTACCCTGCTGAAATTTTCATGGGTGATGTTGGCTCTCTTGCGCTGGGTGCCATTTTGGCGGTGATCGCCATTCTCTTACGTCAAGAAATTCTGTTATTTATTATGGGTGGTGTTTTTGTAGCAGAAACCCTTTCAGTTATCATTCAAGTTGCTTACTACAAACGCACCAAAAAACGTTTTTTCTTAATGGCGCCTATTCATCATCATTTCGAGAAAAAAGGCATCTCTGAGCCAAAAATTATTGTACGTTTTTGGATGGTTACCTTAATCTTAGTCTTGGTCAGTCTTGCATCTATTAAAATACGTTAAATGAATGCACTGGATAAATGGGATAAACGTTACTTAGGATTGGCAGCCGAGGTATCTACTTGGTCAAAAGACCCTTCAACTCAAGTTGGCGCTGTCACTGTTGGCAGTAAAAAAGAAGTATTGTCTCAAGGCTTTAACGGCTTTCCGCGTGGCATTGATGATTCTGATGAGCGTTACAATAATCGTGACACCAAATACAAACTGGTAGTCCATGCTGAAATGAACGCCATTTACAACGCCACTTATTCTGGCACTTCTTTGGATGGTGCAACTTTGTATGTCTACGGCCTACCTATTTGTTCAGAATGCGCCAAAGGCATTATTCAAGTAGGCATCAAAAAAGTTGTTGTTGAAAAATCAAAAGAACTTGATAACTGGAATGAGAGCGTTCAACTTTCAAAAGTCATGTTCGACGAAGCTGGTGTCGAGCTAATCATTACCCATAAAAATTAATTATGTCTGAAGTTTCCAAGCGTCGCACTTTTGCGATTATTTCTCATCCCGATGCCGGTAAAACTACCGTCACTGAAAAACTACTTTTATACGCAGGTGCGATTAAAACAGCAGGTAGTGTCAAGGCAAGAAAAGCCAGTACGCACGCCACCTCTGACTGGATGGAAATGGAGAAAGAAAGAGGTATTTCAATTACCTCTTCCATTATGCAGTTTGAATATGACAATCACGTTATCAACTTACTTGACACCCCCGGACACGAAGATTTCTCTGAAGATACTTACCGCACTTTAACCGCGGTTGATTCTGCTCTAATGGTGATTGACGTTGCCAAAGGTGTAGAGATGCGCACCATTAAACTCATGGAAGTATGTCGTTTACGTGACACTCCAATTTTGACTTTTATCAACAAGCTTGATCGTGAAGGTAAAGAGCCTATTGATTTGATGGATGAGGTAGAAACAGTTCTTAATATTGAGTGTGCGCCAATTACCTGGCCTATTGGAATGGGTAAGCGCTTCAAAGGTGTGGTGCATTTACTAGAAGATAAAGTATATTTATACGAAGCTGGCAAAAACTCTGAAATTGGTGAAAATATCATTATTGACGGGGTTGATAATCCACAGATTGACGAAATATTAGGCTCTGATATTGCTCAAGAGATGCGTGATGAAGTGGAGCTAATTACTGAAACCACAACGCCATTTGATTTAGAGGCGTTTTTAAACGGCAAACAGACGCCAGTTTTCTTTGGCTCAGCCATTTCAAATTTTGGTATTCAAAATTTACTTGATGGATTTATTGAATATGCACCAACCCCAAAAAATAGGGAATCTGATGTTCGTGAAGTGACGCCAGATGAAGCTAAACTTACAGGATTCGTATTTAAAATACAGGCAAACATGGATCCAAAACACCATGACCGCTTAGCTTTTATGCGCATTGTGAGTGGTGAATACAAAAAAGGCATGAAAGTTTTGCAAGTAGCCACTGGAAAACAAATCAAGATTGCCAATGCGGTTACCTTTATGTCGCGTGAGCGTTCAAGCGCTGAAGTGGCTTATGCGGGTGATGTCATCGGTATTCACAATCATGGTGGCATTAGCATTGGCGACACCTTTACCCAAGGTGAAAAGCTTGAATTTAAGGGTATTCCTAATTTTGCACCAGAGCTATTTCGTCGTGCTCAACTCAAAGATCCTCTAAAAGCTAAAGCTCTACAAAAAGGCCTAGATCAACTCTCAGAAGAAGGCGCAACTCAAGTTTTCAGACCAATTATCAATTCTTCTCAAATTTTGGGCGCCGTTGGTATTTTGCAATTTGATGTGGTGGCGCATCGACTAAAATATGAGTATGGTGTTGATTGTCAATTTGAAGCAATTGCTGTTGCAACAGCGCGTTGGGTAACAGGTGATGACAAAGATATTCAACAGTTAAAAGCTAAAGCAGGCAATAATGTGGCAATCGACTCAGCTGGCATGCTGACTTACTTGGCACCTTCCATGGTCAACCTGCAGCTTACTATGGAACGCCATCCAAATCTCACATTCTCCGCTACTCGAGAACATTAACATCTAGTCGATCAACATTAGTGCAATATAAGGTGTCAAATTAAAAATAAAGATTAGCAATTTGTACAAGCCAATACCGCCATAATGTATGACATTAAAGCTATCTTTAGAAATTGGAATCCAGTAAGTATGTATCCGATAAACATACTCGTTTGCATATTTCATCATCCATACCCATAACAACAATACAGAAAAATGAACAACCAAACTCCAAGCTAAAAAACTTTGTAGCGTTTGTATTGTCATCCTTAAACTCCTTTAGTTTTTTTAAAAAACGGCATTCATTACATCATACTACTGAAATCTCATTTTAAATTGATGCAAATCAGTTTATCCAAAAAAAAATGCCGCTGAATTCAGTGGCATTTAATGTTCAACATACTCAGGAATTTACTCTTCTGCAACTTCCTCTTCTGAATCATCATTTTCAGTTTCAGCAATTTTAGCCACTGACACCAGCTTCTCAGCTTTGGCAATATTGATAAGCGTAACCCCTTGGGTGTTACGGCCAATAATTGACACGTCAGCTGCTCTAGCTCTAACTAGAGTGCCTTTATTAGAGATTAGCATCATTTCATCTTCATCTGTTACTTGAATGGCACCTACAACTTTACCATTACGCTCCGAGGTTTTAATGGAGATAACGCCAGATCCACCGCGAGCTTGTACGCGATATTCTTCAAGCTCGGTACGCTTACCATAGCCCTTTTCAGTGGCAGTAAGAATTGGACTGGCGTTATCAGCAATAATTGCTGAGACAATTTCATCATCAGCCAGCTTCATACCGCGAACACCAATAGCTGTTCGACCAACCGCACGCACATCTGATTCTTTAAATCTGATCGATTTGCCGTTTGCTGAGAACAACATAATGTCATTTTCACCTGACGTGATATCCACACCTACCAGCTTGTCTCCATCACGTAATTCAATAGCAATAATGCCGCCTTTTCTTGGACGGGCGAAGTTGGTTAATGAAGTCTTTTTACAAGTACCACTACTGGTCACCATAAACACGAATTGATCATCGGTAAATTCTGATACTGGCAAGATGGCGTTAATCACTTCATCCTTTTCCAGTGGTAGTAAATTAATAATAGGCTTACCTTTGGCGGTGCGAGATGCCATTGGCAATTCATATACCTTAAGCCAATGTACTTTTCCAGCTGAGGAGAAGCACAAAACAGTATCATGAGAATTGGCTACAAATAATTGATCGACAAAATCCTCATCCTTCATCTTAGTGGCCGCCTTACCCTTGCCACCACGACGCTGAGCTTGATAATCACTTAGTGATTGCGCTTTAACATAGCCACCATGAGAAAGTGTAACAACACGATCCTCTTGGGCAATTAGATCTTCCAATGTCAGGTCAATTTTGTGTTCGATAATTTCAGTCATACGCGCATCTGCAAATTCATCCCGAATTTCAATCAATTCGTTGCGAATTACCTGCATAAGACGATCTGGGTTTTGCAAAATGTCGAGCAAATATTTAATACGCTCTAATAATTCATTAAATTCATCGAATATTTTGTCTTTTTCTAGGCCTGTTAGGCGGTGAAGTTTAAGATCTAGAATGGCTTGTGCCTGCTTATCTGAAAGTTGATAATCACCACTGGCCTGCAAGCCAAGCTCAGCTGGCAAGTCTTCTGGCTTAAACATCGCCATATCTCGATCACCAATTAGCTCTTTAATGACTGAACCCTGCCAAGTTTTGGCAACCAAAGAAGCTTTAGCCTCTGTTGGATTTTGTGCCACTTTAATCAGAGCGATAATATCGTCAATATTGTGCAGTGCAACGGACAATCCTTCTAATAAGTGTGCACGATTTCTGGCTTTATTAAGATCAAAAATAGAACGACGGGTGACCACATCTCTTCGGTGTGAGATGAACGCTTGAAGGATATCCTTAAGCTTCATTAGCTTAGGCATACCCTTATCGATTGCCACCATATTGATACCAAATACGGTTTGCATTTCTGTAAGCTTGTATAGGTTATTAAGCATTACCTCAGGCACTTCTCCTCGACGAAGCTCAACCACCATACGCATGCCATCTTTATCAGATTCATCTCTAAGGCCGGTAATGCCATCAATACGCTTATCTTTAACGAGTTCTGCAATCTTACCAATCAACTTAGCCTTATTAACCTGGTACGGCAATTCAGTGACAACAATACTTTGCTTATCTTCACCTTCTACATGCGATACAGATCGAAGATAAATCTTACCCTTGCCAGTTTCATAGGCTTGACGAATACCACTAGCGCCGTTAATGATTCCAGCTGTCGGGAAATCTGGCCCTGGCATAACTTCTAGTAGTTCGTCAATAGTAACGTCTTCATTATCAATAGTTCTAAGGCAAGCTTCAATCACTTCATCTAAATTATGAGGTGGAATATTGGTTGCCATGCCCACAGCAATACCTGAAGAACCATTAACCAAAAGATTTGGTACACGAGTTGGCAAAACACCCGGTTCTGACTCTGAACCGTCATAATTGTCAATAAAATCAACCGTATCTTTTTCAAGATCTCGCAATAATTCGTGAGATAACTTAGTCATACGGATTTCGGTATAACGCATTGCTGCAGCTGAATCACCGTCAACAGAACCAAAGTTACCTTGACCATCAACTAAGATATTGCGCATTGAGAATGGTTGCGCCATGCGCACAATGGTATCGTATACGGCAGTATCGCCGTGAGGATGATATTTACCAATTACATCACCCACAATACGGGCTGATTTTTTGTAAGATTTATTGTAGTCGTTGCCGAGTACATCCATTGCGTACAATACGCGGCGATGAACAGGTTTTAGCCCATCTCGCACATCTGGCAATGCACGCCCAACAATGACACTCATGGCGTATTCCAAATAGGAATCGCGCATTTCATCTTCAATGGTAACGATTGGGAAAGTTGGCTCGAAAGCCTCTAGATTTTCAGTGTTTATCGTATCATCTGACATACAAAAAATTGCTTAATTAAACGAGCTTTTATTGTACCCTAAACGACCTTATTTACGCAATAAAAAAGCGTAAATAAGGTTAGTTTATTATAAAAAATTTAACAGCCTAAATTGTTGTTAAATCAATCAGTTAAGTGTTTTTAGTTTGCACAGATTGTGCCAGAATTTTAAGCAGGGTTTCAGTATCTTCCCAATTGATACAACTGTCAGTAACACTAACGCCATATTCAAGAGAATCCAGTGGGCCAATCGCTTGATTACCTTCATTGATATTTGACTCAATCATAACGCCAAAAATTTTGTCAGAGCCTGATGCAATTTGGCCAGCAACATCTTCACCGACTTTTAATTGATTTTTGAATTTTTTCTCGCTATTGGCATGCGAAAAGTCCACCATAACACGATGATTTAGACCTTCACTCAATAATTGCTCAGAAGCATTATCAACATGAGAAGCTTTGTAATTCACCCCATCAGATCCGCCACGCAAAATGATGTGAGTACTTTCATTGCCTGAAGATGTGTAATGACTCACGCCACCCTCTTTGTTAACCGAGAGCAAGTGGTGAGGNCTACAAGCAGATTTAATCGCATCAATCGCAATTCTCAGTGATCCTGTTGTACCATTTTTAAAACCAACAGGGCAAGATAACGCAGAGGCCANCTCACGGTGTGATTGACTTTCTGTTGTACGTGCACCGATTGCACCCCAAGAAATAAGATCAGAGATATATTGCGGGGTAATCAAATCAAGATATTCCACGGCAACTGGCATAGCCATATCAGCAATGTCAGTAAGCANATGTCGTGCAATCTTCAAGCCCTTATCAATATTAAAGCTTTCATTTAAATCTGGGTCGTTAATCAGGCCTTTCCAGCCGATTGTCGTGCGTGGTTTTTCAAAATACACGCGCATCACAATAAACAAATCTTCTTTCAGTTCATCTCGCAATGCAACTAATTTTTTTGCATAGTCACGTGCAGCCTCTGAGTCATGAATCGAACAAGGACCAACAATGACCATCAGTCGCTTATCTTGGCCTGACAAGATGTTAGCAATGGTTTCACGTGCCTGAAAAATACCAACAGAACCTTGCTCACTCAATGGATATTGCTCCATTAATTCGCTAGGTGCCATAATTGGCGCGCTTGAAGTAATTCTTANATTGTCAGTATTATATTTCATGGTTTTATTTCTGATTTTCGATCAAAGCGTAGGCCGAGTGATTATGAATTGATTCAAAATTTTCTGACTCAAGTCGATAGTAATTAATATTGTCGTTAATATTTAAATCTACAGCAATATCGCGCACTAAATCCTCAACAAACGCAGGGTTATCATACGCTCTTTCAGTCACCACCTTCTCGTCTTCTCGCTTAAGNATTGCGTAAAGTTCACAAGATGCTTTTTTCTCAGCAAGATCAATCAAATCCTCTAGGTGTAAAGTCTTTCCAGCGGACGCTTTAGCCTTAATGGTAATATGAGAACGCTGATTATGAGCACCATATTTTGAAATACTTTTAGAGCAAGGACATAAACTAGTGACTGGCACCACAACTTTCATCATCACTTCAACAACACCTTTTTCAAGCGAGCCGTATAAAGTCACCTGATAATCCATCATTGATTCAACCCCTGACGAAGGTGCCTTTTTCTTTCTAAAAAACGGGAAATTTAGAACAATATGTGCAGTTTCTGACTCTAATCGGTCACGGACTTTTTCAATAATTCGACCAAAATTGTTGCTATTAAACTCACACGGACCTTCGTTTAAAATCTGAATAAAACGCGACATGTGCGTACCTTTAACATTTTCAGGTAAAGTTACCGTCATGGTAAAGTTACCCACAGTTGGCGACTTATTGCCGTCACGATCTACGTAAGTAATAGGGTGTGAAATATCTTTAATACCCACCCTATCAATGATAATTTGACGGGTATCTAAGTTATTTTGAGTATCAGGCAAATCACAAGATTTCATGATTAATCCTCCGAATAGGTGACAGACGCTCGAAGTGTTTCCCAAATGGTTACTTCTTTGACTCGAACATCTTGATTATTAATGAGTTGACCAACTTCTTCATAAAAATATTTGGCAATATTTTCAGCTGTCGGATTAAGCTCATCAAAAGGTGCAACATCATTCAAATATTGATGATCCAGCCTTTTAACGACGACTTTAGTTTGTTGTTTAATTTCTCGAAAATCGATCGCCATACCGACGTCATCAAGAACTTTAGAGGCGACAAGCACTTCTACCTGCCAATTATGGCCGTGCAGACGGGAACAGTCTCCTGGGTAATTTCTCAGCGAGTGAGCCGAGGCGAAATCAGTAACAATTTTTAGGACGAACATTTCGGAAAAATTGGCAAAAAGATTAATTATACCTTTGATAGCGACACTATTACACCTTGAATCAAAGAGTGATTATTACTCGACCGCCTCAATAGAGTCTACCCCTTGATACCCTTTTGGCAATAAATTACCTCGACGAGCTCTTGCTCCAACATAATTTGTCAAATCTTGAAACTTAATAGTTAGATGGCGCTTACCCGCATAAACCCTAAGATTTTGTGTATCCAATAGAACACAAATGCCAACAACAAACTCCTCTCTAGCCTTAAGATCTTTCGCCGGGATTTGAATCAATTTATTACCCTTGCCTTTAGATAAGACAGGTAATTCAGATACTAAGAATACTAAAAGTCGTCCACGATTAGTCACCACAGCAACATATTGACTCTCTAAATCATCAACCTTAACAGCTTTCATTACTTGAGCACCAGCCGGCAAACTTAGTGAGGCCTTACCCGCTTTCTTCTTGGAAAGCAGGTCGCCAATCGTACCAATAAACCCATAACCAGCATCAGAAGCAAGCAAGATATGCTGAGCATCATCACCCATCACTACATCAACAAATTCTGATCCTGTTGGCGGCGAAAGTCTTCCCGTTAGTGGCTCGCCCTGGCCTCGTGCACTAGGCAGAGAATTAGCCAGTAATGAATACGAACGGCCAGTAGAGTCAATAAAAATGGCATTTTTGTTACTACGCCCTTGAACACTAGTTAGGTAGTTGTCACCTGATTTATAATTAAGTGCTGTTGGGTCAATATCATGACCTTTGGCGCTACGCACCCAGCCTTTATCACTAAGCACCACCGTGACATTTTCAGCCACAACCAAGTCATCCTCATTAAATGCTTGAGCAATGCTCACATCAGCTTTAAGACAAGACCGACGCTCATCACCAAAGTCATCAATAATGGCTTTTAACTCTTTTTTGATGTAGGTTTTTAAACGTGTATCACTAGACAGTAACAACTCTAATTTCTCTTTTTCAGCGTTTAACTCTTCTTGCTCTGATTGGATTTTAACTTCTTCCAATTTGGCAAGGTGGCGCAACTTTAGCTCTAAAATAGCTTCAGCTTGAATCTCGCTAAGCTTAAAGTGCGCCATCAAAATTGGCTTTGGCTTGTCGTTTTCTCGAATAATAGCGATCACTTCATCGATATTCAAAAAAGCAATTAACAAACCCTCTAAGATATGCAAACGTGCCAAAATTTTATCTAAGCGATAATTAAGTCGCTTAGTAACAATTTGGGTTCTGTACGTTAGCCACTCTTTCAGCATTGGCACTAAAGGCTTTACTTGTGGCTTACCATCTAGACCAATCACGTTCATATTGACGCGATAATTCTTCTCAAGATCGGTAGTGGCAAATAAGTGCAGCATCAAGCTGTCCACATCCACCCGATTTGAGCGTGGAACAATAACGATGCGAGTTGGGTTTTCATGATCAGATTCATCGCGAATATCATCCACCAATGGTAGCTTTTTAGCTCGCATTTGGCTTGCTATCTGGGTAATCACCTTGGAGCCGGAAGTCTGAAATGGTAAGGTCTCAATGACAATATCACCATCTTCTTTTTGATACGTGGCACGCATCTTCACTGAGCCATGGCCCGTTTCATAAATCTGTCTCAAGTCTTTTGTGCTAGAGACAATATTGGCATTAGTTGGGTAATCTGGTGCTGGAATGATTTGCATAATCTCATCCAAATCACTCGATGGCTTGTCTAAAAGTTGAATACAAGCATTCACACTTCTGTCAAATTATGCGGTGGTACGTCCGTTGCCATGCCTACGGCAATACCTGAGGTACCATTAAGCAATAAATTCGGCACTTGTGCAGGTAGGTTTTGAGGCTCTTGTAATGAGCCATCAAAATTATCCGTCCAAGTTGCTGTGCCTTGGTTTATTTCTGAGAGCAGTAAATCTGCATAACGAGACAACTTGGACTCGGTATAACGCATAGCAGCAAAAGATTTCGGATCATCAGGTGCACCCCAGTTTCCCTGACCATCGATAAACGGATAACGATAGGAAAAAGGCTGTGCCATGAGCACCATCGCCTCATAACAAGCACTATCACCATGTGGATGAAACTTACCCAAGACATCACCCACGGTACGTGCAGATTTTTTAAACTTAGCAGTAGACTTAAGCCCCAACTCACTCATCGCATAAATAATACGGCGTTGTACCGGCTTGAGGCCATCGCCCACAAACGGCAAAGCACGATCAAGAATGACGTACATAGAATAATCAAGATAAGCGCGCTCTGAAAACTCTGCAACGCTTTGCTGCTCAAGGCCGATTTGGCTCATTTTCCCCCTGGAAATAACGGTTTTTTAATTTAATAAAAACCTGAAGTTTTGAGCTATTTTAATGCAACTTTCAGATGAGAAAAGTTAAATTATGCAAAGTCTTGCGTTGTAACACAAGAACAGAAAAGGTTTCGATCACCATAAACATTATCAATACGTTTAACCGGTGGGAAATATTTATTAGCCACCAACGATTCAACTGGATACAAAGCCTCTTGCCTTGAATAAGGATAGCTCCACTCTCCAGCCATTTCGTATGCCGTATGCGGCGCATTTTTAAGTGGATTATTGTCTTTATCCCACTCACCTGAAATAACCTTTTGAATCTCAGTGTGAATACTTGTCATTGCCGTAATAAATCGATCCATCTCATGTTTTGATTCACTCTCCGTTGGCTCGATCATTAATGTACCTGCGACTGGAAAACTCATGGTCGGCGAGTGGAAGCCATAATCCATCAAGCGCTTAGCAATATCTTCCTCAGAAATTCCGCTCTGTGCCTTAAGAGGTCGAATGTCAATAATACATTCATGAGCCACCATACCCTGATCACCACGATACAAAATTGGAAAACTCTGCGCCAATTCATTGGCAACGTAATTAGCACTCACAATCGCAATCTCGGTAGATCTTTGCATGCCATATTTACCAAGTAGCTTAATGTAACTCCAAGAGATTGGCAAAATTGAGGCAGAGCCGTACATTGCTGCCGATACTGCATTTGAATTTTTTTCTAATGGGTCACCGGGTAAAAACTCAGCCAAATGCGCCTTAACACCAATTGGACCCATTCCCGGGCCACCACCACCATGCGGAATGGCAAAGGTTTTGTGCAGGTTGATGTGTGACACATCGGCGCCAAACTCACCCATACGAGTAATGCCCACCATAGCATTTAAATTGGCACCATCTAGATAAACCTGACCACCAGCCGCATGAATAATTTCACAAATTTGTTTAATTTCAACTTCAAATACACCGTGTGTTGACGGGTACGTCACCATAATGGCTGAGAGCTTCTCAGCGTGCTTTTCAACTTTAGCTTTTAAATCCTCAACATCAATATTACCCGCTTCATCACACTTAACAATAACTACTTTCATACCCGCCATCACCGCACTTGCAGGATTGGTGCCATGCGCTGAAGAAGGGATTAGGCAAATATTACGATCAAAGTCTCCACGAGACTCGTGATACGAATGAATCGCTAAAAGACCTGCAAACTCCCCTTGAGAGCCGGCATTGGGCTGTAATGACACCGCATCATAACCCGTCACTTCACACAATGCATGCTCTAAATCTTTAAATAATTGTTGGTAGCCCAGTGTTTGATCTTCAGGCACATAAGGGTGTAATTTTGAAAAACCTGGTAGGCTAATTGGGTACATTTGCGTTGCCGCATTTAGCTTCATGGTGCAAGAGCCAAGCGCAATCATCGAATGATTAAGCGCAATATCCTTATTCTCTAGGCGCTTTAGGTAGCGCATCATTTCAGTTTCCGAGTGATACTGGCTAAATACAGGATGTGTTAAATAAGTGGATTTACGCAACATATCTGTTGACAATAGTGGCTCGGAGTCGCTTAATCCATCCACTGAAAAAATAGCCAATAGCGCTAATAATTCAGCTTCTGTTGTGGTCTCATCAACTGCGATAGTTAGCTGATTATCAGCTAGCAACCTAAGATTAATATTCTGCGCTTGAGCTTTTTCAAATAAAGCTTTAGCTTGATCGGTAGCGATAGTAACGGTATCAAAAAACTGCTCAGTCGCCAACTCAAAGCCTGCAGATTTTAAACTTGTCGCCAAACTACTCGCCTTAATATGCACCTTAGTCGCAATTTTTTTAAGCCCTTTTGCGCCATGATAAACACCATAAGCCGCAGCTAGAACGGCTAACAAAACTTGCGCCGTACAAATATTACTGGTTGCTTTGTCACGTCGAATATGTTGTTCACGAGTCTGAAGTGACATACGCATTGCCGGATTGCCGGCCACATCTTGTGAAACACCAATCAATCGTCCTGGCACCATGCGCTTAAACTCATCACGTGTTGATAAAAATGCAGCGTGCGGTCCGCCAAATCCCATTGGAACACCAAAACGTTGGGAATTTCCCACGGCAATATCAGCACCCATTTCAGCTGGTGTTTTAATTAGTGTTAATGCTAATAGGTCACAGGCAACAATAGTTAGCACACCCGCTTCTTTTGCCTTGGCAAGGTCGTTCGTCAAATCACGCACTTCGCCATTCGTACCTGGGGATTGTAAGAGTGCTGCAAAACAATCAGAAAAGTCATTGTTTTGAATATTCTCAACAACCAGCTCAATACCAAGTGGCTTGGCACGGGTTTGTAAAATGGTGATAGTTTGTGGATTAGTATTTTGATCAATCAAGAATCGATTAGATTTATTTTTACGATTAGCGCGCTTGGCCATCATCATCGCTTCTGCAGCAGCTGTTGGCTCATCGAGTAATGAGGCATTAGAAATATCCATGCCCGTTAGGTCAATAATCATTTGCTGGAAGTTAAGCAACATTTCTAAGCGACCTTGAGAAATCTCTGCTTGATACGGTGTATAAGCCGTGTACCAACCAGGATTTTCTAAAATATTACGCTGAATAACGCTAGGCATTAACGTGCCGTAATAACCTTGGCCGATAAAATTCGTTGCCAAGATATTTTCACTGGCAAGCTTAGTTGCCAATTCTAAACTATCACGCTCGGTCAATCCTTCATCCACTAGCATACGATTGCCAAATAAAATAGAATCTGGCACGGTTTTAGAGACTACTTCATCGACTGTTTTACAGTTGATGCTATTTAGCATAGAAGCGATATCATTAGCACTTGGGCCGATGTGCCTGTCTAGGAATTCGTTGCTCATAAGATTTTCAACATTAAAATAAATTCAAGCTATAAATTTTATCTTATTTGACAATCATAATTTTGATAGATATTGTCATAAAAAATAAGGTTTTACATTATGAATAAAGCAAGCCTAAATTAGCAACCACTTTAATAAAACACTCCTTACATTCCTCTCAGGGGGGTTGCTGTAAATCACCAGCACAAGATGAATAAAAAGAAGATGTGACTAACGCTAGCCTGGTGGCCAAGATAATGAGCGACCACCCAAACAATGAAGATGGATATGATAAACCGTTTGCCCGCCATCTTCATTACAGTTCATCACCACACGATAACCCTCATCAGCAAAGCCTAAATCCTTGGCAATTTTGCTTGCTGTTAATGACAATTTGCCAATTAA
>JGI26258J51719_1000493_pt1 | contig 16961 bp, 17 predicted proteins | sample SaaInlLV_10m_DNA_3_FD_51719 | JGI IMG/M metagenome (IMG submission 51719)
CTGCACAACTGAGCAAGGCACCTGTTTTTTTTCGGTGCATACTTTCAAGTAGTTTAATCTCTACTGTTTGATCAACAATAGACAAATCAATTGCTTGCCCTTCAGCCATCTCAAAAGCAGCGTGTGTCAACATAGACAAAAGCTCTATTTTTATCTGACTATCCAATAAAGAATCATTTACCAGTACTTCAAAGGCCAGGGCCTGAAGCCCATCGCCTGCCAAAATCGCCTGAGCTTCGTCAAAATACTTATGACATGCAGGTTGATTATGGCGAATATCATCATCATCCATGGCTGGAAGGTCATCATGAATAAGTGAATAAGCGTGAATAAATTCTACCGCACAACTACTAGAATCTGCCCGCTCCAAATCAACACCAAACATGTCTGTTACGCAATACGTTAGTATAGGTCTAAAGCGCTTCCCCCCTGCTAATACGCTATAGCGCATTGCCTCAGTTAACGACCCTTGAGTGGTTAAATAGTGATCGAGTTTAGCATTAACTCTGGCAACATATTGATCAAACTGCATACAGATTAATTACGCATTGTCCAGTGGGGTTTCGTTAACAAAACCATCCTGTTCAGTAAGTTTTGAGATTTTTTGACTAGCATCATCAAGCGCCAATTGGCAAAATTTTGTCAATTCAACGCCTTTGGAAAAATAAGATAAAGAATCTTCTAGGCTCAAATCACCAGATTCCATTGTTTTGACAATTTCTTCTAAATCAGCCAATCCTTTATTAAAATCAAATTTTTTAGTCATAGTTTATCGCTTGCCTCCGCCGCCTACTTTAGAGAGTATTTTATCCATAATTCGACTGGGTAATATTCTTTTCAGTATTGCTAATAATTTAGTTGGAAAGGTGACCCAGTAGTGAATCTTAGCTTTAGAGGATTCCAGTGCGTGCAATGTACACTTCAAGACTGACTCAGGTGGCAAAGTATAAGCGGCCAATTGACTTGATTTTAAACGTTTAATCATGCCTTGATAATTTAGCTGATAAGCGCTGTTGTTCATATCAACATACTCTTTAAAGGCTAAATAAGCATTCGCTCTAAATTGGGATTCAATTGGACCTGGCTGAATCAGAGATAATTGTATACGCGTATCAATAAGCTCGAGCCTAAGTGTATCTACAAGCCCTTCAATGGCGAATTTTGACGCATTATACGGCCCTCGAAAAGGCATAGCCACAAAGCCTAATACCGAACTCAAATAAATAATTCTTCCGGCATTATTTTGCTTCATTTTTGGTAAAACTAAATTGGTTAGCTCGTGCCAACCAAATACATTTGTTTGAAATTGAATCTCTAGCGCCTCTCTGGAAATATCCTCTAAAGCACCCACTTGACCATAAGCGCCATTATGAATTAATCCATATAGGGTATCTGTCTGAGTATAAATTTCACTAACAGCAAGTTGAATAGAGGCAGATGAAGCAAGGTCTAATTGGTACGATTCAAATCCTAATTGCTTAAGTTTTATTACGTCCTTGGATTTTCTAGCCGTTGCAAAAACACGATACCCAGCCTGCTTTAACCCTTGTGCAAGGCACAACCCAATTCCACTAGAACAGCCCGTAATTAAGACTGAACGCATTATTTTTGTGCTTTAGTCCAAAAATCAGCAACTGATTTAAGTTCGGGATTTATACTTTGTGAACGCAGTACTAGAAAATCATACGCCATGCGAAAACCTTTGCTTGATAGAATGTCTTCCACTTTTTTAGGCTGCATTCTTTCTAGGCGGTTTTGCATCATCCAGGTATCTTTAATTCGAGCAGTTAGCCATCTTGGTAAAGATACTTGTTTAATTTGGTTAATAATAACTTCTTCAGAAGCCTGGCTCATTGCCAAATAAGTACTTTTTTGTTTTTTCTTAATTATCTGAAAACGCTCATTTTGAGCTTGCCATAAAAAAACAGCAAACAAAAAAGCAGGGGTTACCGGCTTATTTCTTTTAATCCTATTAGAAGTGTTGTTTAAAGCAATTTTAATAAACTCATTTTTATGTGTCTGTTTAAATAAATGCCTTAATAAATCATATTTTTCTAAACGTTCGAAAACTTTATAACCATACTCATTGTGAAACAACTTAATGCACTCTTCATACAATCGAGCAGGTGAGATGTTACTCAGTAGCGATGCCTGCTTATGAATAGCTTCTTTTATTTCATCACTAAGCTGAAAATCAAGTTTTGTTTGAAATCTAACCGCCCTAATCATACGCACCGGATCTTCTTCAAAGCGCAGCATTGGTTTGCCGATAATATGAATGGTTTGAGACTCAATATCTTGCAAACCACCAATATGATCAATCACCTCTTTAGTGTGAATATCATAATAAAGTGCGTTAACTCTAAAATCACGGCGCACCACATCCTCTTCAACTTTGCCATAGCAGTTGTCACGCACAATAACACCAGTCTTAGCGGTTTTAACTTGGCCCGATCTAAAGGTTGCCACTTCTAAATATTTTCTCGCTGAGAACATCACATGCACCAAACGGAAACGTCTACCAATTAAGCGTGAACGCTTAAACAGCTTATGCACCTGCTCTGGCTTAGCGTTAGTGGCAATGTCAAAGTCTTTCGGCTTTAGGCCTAACAATAGATCGCGCACACAGCCACCCACTAAATAAACCTCAAAGCCAGCTTTAGCAATCGTTTGTACTACTTTAATAGCGTCCCTATCTAGCAGCCTTTGATCAAAATCAACTGGCTGACGAACAATGTTGGTAGTTTTCTTTTTACGAAAGATGTTGAAGATTGACAATCGGCTTAGGACTCCACCCAGTTTGTTGATGTTCAGCGACAATCGTTGTGTAAACGCCGCCACGCACATTAAATATGGCTTTTAGACGCATAAATCTTGGATTGGTTGCTTTAACCAAATCACTTAAAATTTCATTGGTAACCGCCTCATGGAAGGCACCCTCATCACGAAATGACCAAATATACATTTTTAATGATTTGAGCTCAACACAAGCTTGATCTGCAATATATTCCAAATGCAGAGTAGCAAAATCAGGCTGGCCTGTTTTAGGGCAAAGACAAGTAAATTCTGGCATATCAATTTGAATAACAAAATCACGCTCAGGATTTGGATTGTCAAAAACTTCAAGTTCTTTACTAGGATGTGAAGACATGGTTTCTTTAAGTTAAAATTAAAAAATGATACTATTTTACACGCCTATAGAGGCTGTTGAAATAGCGATACTAAAAAGCTTTACCGATTAATTGACTAAATTTGCCGTGGCGGTATGCGTAGAACACAAAAATAATCAATAACACTGTTAAATGCACCCACCACATCCCTACAAAGGCAGATATTTCACCACGCTCCAAACTTGATTTGGCAACTAATAGTGCATTATTGTAAACAATAAACACCAACACACCTGTAAGCACACCCAAATTCTTACCACCACGCGGTGAAGTTTTGCCGAGCAAAATACCAAAAATAGATAATATTAATACACTAATAGGTTGGGAGATTCTCCATTGCCACTCTGCAATCTCTTTAACATCGCTTGAAAATATTAAATCCAGAGTGGGTTTTGATTCAATTTTTGTCACGCTGGTAGTGCCACGGTTATTTTCACCATCAATAATTTGCAAATCATATTGATCAAAATTGAGAATTTTTTTATTGACTTCTGCCGGAAACCCATGATACCGTACACCCTCTTTAAGGCGCAGATAAACACTCTTAGTTTTAGCATCTGTATACTTATGAGCCTGGTCAGCGAGTGTGATAATCGGCTGACGTTGACCACCAGATAAGGCATAAATAAAAACCTTCTCCATATCCTGAGTTGACTCACCCTCTGTTGATTTAACTTTTTCAGCATAAAAAACAATGTCGCCGCCTTTAAACTCTTGAAACTCACCTTCTTTAATAAAAGAAAATTCTGATGCATTTTCACTACGATCCATAATCATGCTNCGCTGTTGCTTTGACCAAGGAACGGCGACCGTCGTTAAAAACAAGATAAAAATAAAAATAACAATCACAACTGGCTGAATAAATACCATCAAATGCTTATCGCCAATGCCCAATGAATTCATCACGATGGCTTCTGAATCTTTATAAGACTTGCTAATTGCTAGAATAATAGCCAAAAATAAGGATAAAGATAAAATTAAAGGCACATCTCGAATCATCTTAAAACTGACCAATGGCATTAGCTCAGCAATTGGAACACCCTCTTCCAGACTTTCCTTGATAACTAAAACTAATTGATTACCAAAGATTACCAGTCCAATCACCATAAACACAGCGGCCGTCAGTATTAATACATTGCGTATCAAATACTTAGCAAGAATACTGTTTTGTAATTTAAGCGCCTGAACGACGACAGATGATAAGTGCATGCTTTAAGTATACTTAAAGCGACAAGCGATTACTTCTTTTGTGACATTGAAGCAAAGAATTCGTCGTTAGTTTTAGTTAGTTTTAAGCGATCTATCAAGAATTCTGCCGCCTCTACCGTATCCATGGGGTGCAAGATTTTTCTTAAAATCCACAATTTTTGCAATTCTTTTTCATCAGTAATTAATTCCTCACGGCGCGTACCAGAGGCGTTAATATTAATAGCTGGGAAGATACGCTTCTCACTTAAGCGCTTTTCTAAATGAAGCTCCATATTGCCTGTACCTTTAAATTCTTGATAAATAACCTCATCCATTTTTGAACCAGTATCGATCAACGCAGTGGCGATGATTGTAATACTTCCGCCATTTTCAATATTTCTAGCTGCACCAAAAAAACGCTTAGGACGCTGCAAAGCGTTTGCATCCACACCACCTGTTAACACCTTTCCAGAAGAAGGTGCAACCGTGTTATAGGCTCTAGCCAGACGCGTAATAGAGTCTAGCAATATGATTACATCTTTACCTTGCTCAGCACGTCTCTTAGCCTTTTGAATCACCATTTCAGCCACCTGAACATGGCGTTTTGCAGGCTCATCAAAAGTTGAGGCGATAACTTCTCCTCGTACCGTTCTTGCCATTTCAGTAACTTCCTCTGGGCGCTCATCAATCAGCAAAACAATCAGCTCACACTCAGGATGATTTCGAGAAATTGAAGATGCGATATTTTGCATAATCATGGTCTTACCTGCTTTTGGCGGTGCAACCAACAAACCTCTTTGACCCTTTCCGAAAGGTGCAATTAAATCAATTACTCGCGCGGTAATATCTTCTGTGCCNCCATTACCAATTTCCAAACCCAGTCTTTGATCTGGATGAATTGGCGTTAACGAGGCAAAAGGCACTCGATTGCGAACATTTTCTGGGTTTTCACCATTAACTTCAGATACCTGGACCAAAGCAAAGTATTTTTCACCCTTTTTAGGTGCGCGAATCTTGCCGGCAACTAAATCACCAGTTGAAAGATTAAAGCGCTTAATTTGATTTGGGGAGATGTAGATGTCATCTGCACCTGAAGTATAAGAGTCATCACTNGATCTTAAGAAACCATATCCATCTTGCAAAATATCTAACACACCATCACCAATCACTTCTTCATTGTTAGCTGCTTTAGCTTTAAGAATAATAAAGATAAGCGTTTGCTTCTTGGCACGTGAGATGTTTTCAGCACCTAGTGATTGAGCTAGCTCTAGTAATTCTTCTGGTGAAGATTTTTTTAATTCTGATAATTTCATGAAATTTCCGTTGTGGTCTGGCAAGAATTTACCAGATGATTGTTGCAATTAAAATGCAAGTGATTGTACATAAGCTCTTTAAAGTGGCTTATGCAGATTGGTTAAATATTAGTATCAATAAAAGTGCTTAGCTCTGCTTTGGATAAAGCACCCATTTTAGTTGCAGCGACCGCACCATCTTTAAACAAAAGCATTGTTGGAATGCCTCGAATACCGTATTTAGGTGGTGTCTGATCATTTTCGTCAACATTAACTTTGGCAATAACTACTTTGCCATCATACTCATCGGCTATTTCGTCTAATACTGGCGCTAACGCCTTACAAGGACCGCACCACTCGGCCCAAAAATCAACCAATACGGTTTGTGCTGAATTAATAACGTCCGCTTCAAAGCTGGCGTCGGTCACTGCTAAAATTTTATCGTTCATAAGTTTTTTAAATGATTCTGAATTGAAAAAGATACAACAGAACTGTTGCAATATGAGAATTATATCACTATTTGGAGTGCCAACCAGGCTTTTATAGTCTTTCTTCTAAAGCCATTTTCAAGCTGGATTGCTGTTTTTTATCCAAAGGCTTACGATCAATATTACTCACGAAAAATACATCTTCAACACGCTCGCCCATTGTTGAGACTCTGGCATTAATTAGTGAAATATTCATTTCATACAGCACGTAAGCAATATTAGACAATACACCCACTTTATCTAAAGTATTAACCTCCAGCTTTGTCAGATGCCATTTTTTGTTCTCACTTAGACTAATGTGGGTTTTGTTATCAAAGTATCGATGTGAATAGTGGGACTTCGGCTTGGCAACATCAACTTCTGGAACACTTAAAGCCTCTGAAATTAGCTGGTGTAAATTTAACCCGTCAAGATTTTTATCTTGCAAAATACTAAGTGTGTTATAGGCTTTATTGTCTTTTGTGGTTAAAATTTTAGCATCAACAATATCTAACCCAGCTCGCTCCAAGACACTAACCAAGTTAAAAAACAAGCCTTTAAAATCATCACACAATACAAAAATATCCACCACATTGCTTTCGGAAATTTTTGAACTAATGGTTATAGGAGATGAATTATTGCCTAATTGTAATGACAAGTGCCACAACATATCGTCCAACTCATAACGTAAATAATAGTCTTTAGGCAAGTGCTCTAAAGTTTGTTGAACAAACGCCATGTCAAAACCTTGAGCGATACAAGCTTCAATTAATGCCTGCTTGTTCTTTTTTATCCGCTGGTCATGACTTAATAAAACCTCTGTATCACTATCTAAATAATGCTTAGCATGCCTAAATAATTTTCTTAATAGAGAGTCCTTCCAATCATTCCAAAGATCATCTTTAGTGGCTCTAATATCTGCCACTGTTAATAAGTATAAATACTCTAAAAACTCTAAAGAACCCACTGAATCACAAAAGTTTTTAACAACAAGNGGATCGTCGATATCTTGTTTTTGTGCCACACTTGACATAAGCAAATGCTTCTCAACTAAGCCNACAACTANNTCTGTATCCGCTANATTAAGTTGATGACTCCTACAAAAAACTTGGGTATCTTGCATGCCTAATTGNGCATGATCTCCACCTCTGCCTTTGGCAATATCATGAAAAAGACCTGCTAGTAACAACAACTCTGGCTTTTTAATTTCTCCTGCTACCTCACTACATAAGCTAAATTCGTGCGAAAATTCATCAATAAAAAAGCGCCTTAAGTTACGAATCACAAACAATGTGTGCTGGTCAACGGTAAATGCATGAAACAAGTCATATTGCATCAATCCCACAATCTTTCCAAAAGCAGGAATATAGTGCTCAAGAACACCATATCTATTCATTAGTTTGAGCGCTTTATTAACACCTTTATTTTGTTGTAAAAGCTCAATAAATAAACGATTATTGTTACGTTTTTTGTAATAATTTTGATCAACCAAACCAAGATTATCTTGCATTTGTCTTAGCGTTCCAGCGCTAATACCGCGAATATAACTATGCTTAGCAATTAACAAAAACACTTCAATAAATGCCGCAGGATTTTGACTAAACACCTGATCATGATTGGCATGAATATAGCCATATGAAATTCTGAACTGACTATTTAAATATTGTGTATTAATTACCTTGTCCTCTAGCAATTGCAACAAGATATCATTCAAACGTGCAACCTTGGTCACTGTCTGGTAATAGTCCTTCATAAAGCGTTCAACTGCCATTGAGTCGCCATCTGTATAGCCGAGCATATTAGCCACTTGTTTCTGATATTGAAACGCCAAACGATCTTCTCGACGAGCGGCGATAATGTGCAGTGCAAATCTGACTCGCCATAAAAATAGCTGTGAGGTTTTTAGCAATTCATATTCATCATTACTTAAATATTTTGCCGCAACCAAGTCAAATAAAGTATCAACGCCAAAATACCATTTAGCCACCCAAGCGACCGTTTGAATATCACGCAAACCCCCTGGACTTTCTTTAATATTGGGCTCAAGATTGTAAGCTGTGTCTGAAAAATTAGCGTGTCTAGCGCGCTGCTCTTTTTGCTTCTCAAGTAAAAAAGATTGCGAAGACCAATCACTCGCCTTGATTACGCTTTTCATTTTATCAAAGGCACTTTCAAGACCGATAAGTAAGCGAGATTCTAAAAGATTGGTAACAATAGATAGATCATCAATAACACGCGCACAATCTTTAATATCTCTAGTTGCATGCCCAACTTCGAGCCCTACATCCCACAAAAATGTCAAAAATTGAGAGATTTTCTCTTGATGAATTTGATGTGAATTATTTGGGATTAAAACGAGTAAGTCGATATCTGAATATAAGTGCAGCTCGCTACGACCATAGCCACCAACCGCAATCAAAGAAACCTGCTCAGGCATCTCAAATCCTTGCCAAATATCTTTTAATAATTCATCAACACCGTTCGCTCTTGCAAGGACAAAACCCTCAACTGCACTAGTAGAATTTAAAAATCCAGCTTGTAGGGAGTGTTGTAGATTTTGATATCGAGTTTTATAATCATCTAACTTCATGCCTAGATGATAACTGATTAATGAGAATGTTGAGCAATATAATCAAGTGCCATTTGTAGTCTTGCCAACGTGCGCTCTTTGCCAACTAGCTGAGCCACTATGTCAATATTGCCCGCATTACCATTGCCACTCAGTGCCAAACGAAATGGCTGACCTATTTTGCCAAAACCGATACCAAGCTCGTCACATACTTGCTTAATTTGGTCCTTAATATTGCCAGCAGTCCAATCATTTAATTCCAATGCATTGAGTTTTACTAATAACAACTCAATAGATTTAGCATCTTTAAACTGTTTTTTGGCTAATTTTTCATCAAACTCATTAAAATCTTGATAAAACATTTTTAAACCGTCAGCCATTTCCACCAAGGTTTTTGATCGCTCTTGTAAGTGCTCAACCACCGCTTCAATAGTTGGACCTGTTGAAATATCAACAGACTGATGATCTAAATGCCACGCTAAATTTTCAAGCAAGTGTTTAATACTGGCAGACTTAATATATTCCTGATTTAACCAAAGTAGCTTTTCTTGATTAAAACTGGCTGGCGCCTTATTGATATCTTTTAGCTCAAACAATTCAACAATCTCTGTCAGTGAAAACACTTCCTGATCGCCATGCGACCACCCCAGACGCACTAAATAATTTAGCAATGCCTCTGGCAAAAATCCTTCATCACGATACGCCATCACGCTCACTGCACCGTGGCGCTTAGAAAGCCTCGCCCCATCACTACCCAAAATCATCGGTAGGTGTGCAAATTTTGGCAAATCCCAGTCTAGTGCCTCATATAAATTAATTTGTCTAGGGGTGTTGTTAATGTGGTCATCACCACGAATAACTGTATCAATATCCATGTCATGATCATCCACAACTACAGTCAGATTGTAAGTTGGGGTGCCATCACTGCGTGCGATAATTAAATCATCCAACTCTTTATTGCCAATAGAAATTTCGCCTTTTACCGCATCGGTAAACGTTACAAAACCTGCCAGAGGGTTTTTAAAACGAACCACACCTGTATCTAGTTTTTTGCCTCGACAACAGCCATCATATTTGGCTTTTTCACCTTTTTCTGTTAGTTCATCACGCAGGATTTGTAAGCGCTCTTTTGAGCACTCACAGTAATAAGCCTCATCTTTGTCTAACAATTGCTGAATAATTTCTTTATAACGATCAAAACGCTGTGTTTGGTAAAAAGGCCCCTCATCATGTGCCAAACCTAACCAACTCATACCATCCAATATCGCATCAACTGAGGCTTGAGTTGAACGCTCACGGTCGGTATCTTCGATACGAAGTACAAATTGTCCTTTTTGTTTTTTAGCCCAAGCCCAAGCAAACAATGCCGTTCTAGCGCCACCTATGTGTAAATACCCTGTTGGCGAAGGTGCAAATCTTGATTTCATGGTGTGTTAACTTCTGCTGCTCTATCATACCAAAGTTGTGCTTTTTCCAGATCTTGTTCCACCTCTTTACCATCTTCATAGAGCATGCCCAGTGTGTACATAGGCCCAGGAATTCCAAACTTTGCAGCTTTTTCAAACCACTCAATGCATTTGTTAATGTCTTTTTCTACACCTTCACCTGTCATATAAGCAACACCAATCATATGATGTGCAAAAACATGACCCTGTTCAGCAGCTTTAATAAAATTTTCAAAACCCAGGGGTTGATTTTCAACCATACCCAGACCATTCATTTGCATCATCCCAAGTCTCCACTGACTCTCAGCATTACCTTGCGCTGCAAGTGGCGCTAATAATTGATACGCCATGGTGAAATTTTTGGTGTCAAAAGCTGTAATACCACTGGTTAAGTCAGCATCATAAATATCTGTAGAATTAGAATCGTTCACAAGTTTTCTCAAATACAAAAAGACAATAATTTTACACCGAGACTGTTGTTATAATGGCTAATAATTAGCAAACAAACCTTGTCTTTTCGTGGAATTTAGCCAACAAGAAAACAATCAAAATAGTGTCATATCAATAGAGCAAGGAAAAGTTCAACTTATCCATGCACAGCTCAAAACACCGTGCTTTATTTCTAGAAATTTTTTCACTGAAACAAATATTCATACAATTAAAGANATTAGCAAAATCTCGCTTTTTTCACTAGCCAGCCAAGATGATATCGATATTTTAATTATTGGCACAGGTGTCTCACCTCAGTTTCTAGCGGCCAAACAACAAGTTGACATACAACAAATGAATATCGGCACTGAATGCATGAATAGTGAATCCGCCTGTCGAAGTTTTAATCTACTACTCTCAGATATTAGAAATGTTGGTCTGTTGCTACTATGAAGCTTTTTAGCATTGCCACACTGCGCCATTATTGGCACTACTTTAAGATGGACACGCCTTTATTTTTGCTTATTATGGCATTAAGCTGTTTCGGTCTTGTAGTGCTTTATTCAGCCTCTGCCGGGTCAATGTCAACACTTTATAGGCAAGTCTTTCATTTTGCACTAGCCATTAGCGCCATGCTAGTTATTGCACAAATTCCACCTTATTTGCTCAGACGTTTTTCTCCTTATTTAATGCTATTTGGCATTTTTTTACTCACTTTAGTACTGCTTTTTGGATCCAGTAGTGGCGGCGCACAACGCTGGCTAGATCTTGGGTTTATACGTTTTCAACCCTCTGAAATCATGAAAGTTATTGTACCTATTGCAATCGCATCCATCCTTAGTGATAAAGCCCTACCACCAAAACCTCTGCCAATTTTTCTTTCTATTGCCTCTATTATTGCCATTGTTTTATTAATCGCTAAACAGCCTGATCTGGGCACTTCACTACTGATTGGCGCTTCAGGTGTTTATGTTTTATTTTTCTCCGGCATTCGCATTCAAATTCTTAAAAACAATTGGCTTAATATTGGCGCAATTATTTCATTCATTATCGGTAGTGGCTATATTGCCTGGAACTATCTACTCATGGCTTATCAAAAAAAGCGCATCATGACACTTATAGATCCAAGCTCAGATCCCTTAGGCTCAGGCTATCATATCTTGCAATCCAAAATTGCGATTGGCTCTGGCGGAATCTTTGGCAAAGGCCTGGAGCAAGGCTCACAATCTCAGCTAAACTTTCTACCAGAACACGCAACTGACTTTATTTTCGCCGTGGTGGCTGAAGAACTTGGATTGATTGGTGTGTTATGCTTATTTGCACTTTACGGTTTAATTATTTACAGAGCATTTGTCATCTCATTTCAATCAGAAGATAACTTTTCTAAGTTGTTAGGCGCCAGCCTGACCTTAACCTTCTTTACCTATATTTTTGTTAATATTGGTATGGTATCAGGACTACTACCCGTGGTTGGTGTGCCTCTGCCACTGGTTAGTTACGGTGGTTCATCACTCATTACACTCATGTCTAGTTTTGGCATTATTATGTCTATTCGAAAACACAAAACCCCAAGATATCTACAACAGTAATGCCTGTATTTGCACTATTATTTTTGCTATTTTCACAACCTGTTGTTGCCAAAACACTGCCAGCAACAGATTTTCAAGCGACTCATAATTTCATTAATAAAATGGTTAGCGAGCATCACTTTAATAAAAATGAATTGCTTTCAATCTTCTCTAAGGTTAACTTAATTGTTGCAGAAAAAAAGCAAAAATTAACCACCAAAAAGACCAAATCAAAACCCATGTCATGGGATAAATATCGCTCACTATTTATCACTGATACACGAATAAAAAATGGCATTGAATTTTGGAAAAATAATTTAGAAACCTTAAAACGAGCCGAAAAAACATACAATGTTCCTCAAGAAATTATCGTTGCCATTTTAGGCATTGAAACTAACTATGGTCATAATCAAGGGAAACACCCCGTCTTAGAAACCTTGGCAAGGCTCTCTTTTGGCAAGCACCGTCGCAAAAAATTCTACAAAAAAGAACTTCAAGAGTTTTTACTAATGTCACGTGAAAACACCCTAGCACCACTCTTAATTAAAGGCTCTTATGCAGGTGCGCTTGGCTACGCACAATTTATCTCCAGCTCCTACCGATACTATGCAGTAGATTTTGATTTTGATGGCAAAGTGGATCTATTTTCTAGCCCTGTTGATGCCATTGGCTCAATTGCTAATTATTTTGACAAGCACCAGTGGCATGATTTTGGCGCTTATGCCCGCCCGATACGCTTAAAAACTCTCAATTAAAACAAGCAAAATCAAGTACCAACAAGCCTAAGAAAAACGCCAAGTATTGGCGTAGTAAAGGCTTTCGCATTGATAGCGATATTAATGATAAAACCAAACTCGCTTTTATCAAACTGCCTCAAGACAATAACTCAGAAACCTGGCTGACTTTTTGGAATTTTTACGTATTAACTCGTTATAATCATGACAATAGATATGCGATGACTGCGGTGCATTTATCTGAAAAATTAAAGCAGCAATTCAACCTAACTCACCCTTAATAATATGCAATTGAAAAAACTATTAATTACCTCAATTACCATCATAGCGCTTAATACGCAAGCAGCAATATTTATCACCCCTAAAGCGCCAGGAATTAGTGCTGCAGCCTATACAGTGCTAGATTTTAATTCTGGAAAAACGCTTGCTAGCAACAACGCACACGAACATCGTGCACCTGCCAGCCTCACTAAGCTAATGACTGCATACGTGGTTTTTCAACTCATTAATGATGGCCGCGCCAGTCTTGATGATGAAGTTCGTATTAGTAAAAAAGCTTGGAAAACAGGTGGATCAAAAAGCTTTGTTGAAGTGGGTAAAAATATCAAGCTAGAAACCTTATTAAAAGGCATGATTATTCAATCTGGCAATGACTCCGCTGTAGCACTGGCTGAGCATATTGCTGGTACAGAAGGAACATTTGCCACTTACATGAATGAATATGCACGTGAGCTAGGCATGAAAAATTCACGTTTTGAAAATGCTTCAGGCCTGCCTCACAAAGACCAGTACACCACCGCATCTGACATGGCACTTTTGGCAGCTGCCACCATTCGCGACTTTCCAGAGTTCTACCCATGGTACTCACAAAAAGAATTTACTTATCATGGTATCAAGCAGCGCAACCGCAACAAGCTACTATGGAGTGATCATACGGTTGACGGACTTAAAACTGGCTTTACCAAAAAAGCAGGCTACAACTTAGTTGCCAGTGCTAATCGTGTGGGTATGCGCTTAGTTTCAGTGGTGCTAGGCTCAACTGGCGTTGAAGCCCGAACTGCACAAACACAAAAAATTCTAGACTATGGTTTTCGTTTCTTTGAAACTCAGCGTCTAAAAGATATCACCAAAGAAGTGCCAATTGCTAGCGCCACTCAAGACACACTTAAAGTGGGTACGATTAGCCAAGCTAGCTTTACTCTAGCACGTGGACAATTCAAACTATCTGATCAAGTTATCCAGCTTAATAGTGGACTAGCAGCGCCAATAAAAAAAGGCGATTCAATTGGAAAATTACTCATTCAGTTTGAAGGAAAAACCATTGCTAGCGTACCATTAGTAGCACTTGAAGATGCTGAACAAGCAGGATTTTTCTCACGCATGTTGGAGAAAGTTGGGCTTTAATGGTCTTTCTTAACGGCGAATTTATCCCCAAAGATCAGGCCTCTATTTCAGTAATGGATAGAGGTTTTTTGTTTGGAGACGGGGTTTATGAAGTAATTCCGGTCTACAATAATCAAATTTTTCGCCTAGATGAGCACCTAGCGCTTGCAAAACAGCCTGGATTCCACCCATATAACCAACCCTTACAAGAAAGACCAATGGCAAAAAATTCTACTTGAATTGCTTAAGCATTCAGCAGAAAAAAACCAATCACTTTACTTGCAGGTTACACGTGGTGTTGACAGCATCAGAAAGCATAGTTTTGACGAACTCACTGCCACTGTATTTATAGAGTCAAACCCCTTAATCCCAAGAACCAAGACTGAGCTAGAAAAGGGCTATTGCGCTATTACTCAGCCAGATTTTCGCTGGGAGAGATGCGACATTAAAGCCACCTCATTATTAGCCAATATTATGTACTCGCAGCAAGCCAAGCAACATCAAGCTGAAGAAGTTATCTTGCATCGCGATAATCAAATCACCGAAGGCGCCACATCAAACCTTTTTATCATTAAAGACAACACTCTATTCACCCACCCTACTGGCAAACATATTCTTTCTGGTATCACCCGTGACTTGGTACTAGAAAGTGCCAATGCTTGCTCGATACAAGTTAACCAAACTGCATTTTCTATAACAGATTTAATGACTGCCGATGAAGTGTGGATTTCTAGCTCAACTCGTGAAATTATGCCCATCACCAAAATTGACAATCAGCTAATTAACAAAGGTCAAATAGGCGAGCACTGGTCGCAAGTATACGACCATTATCAGCAATTAAAATATGCATGACCAAACGGATATACGCTTAGATCAACTAGAAGATTGGCTAGAGATCTTTTTTGATGATGCTAATTTCACTCTTTCCAAGGCGAGTGATGATGCCAGTTTTAGGCGTTATTTTCGCATTGAACGTAGCAACCTTAGCTTTATTGCAATGGATGCACCACCAGAAAAAGAGAACTCTAAACTGTTTGTGGAGATTGCTGAGCTACTGCGTGATAACAACATTCATGCACCAAAAATTATTGACAAAGACCTAGAGCAAGGTTTTTTACTCATCGAGGATTTAGGCAACACTACCTTTTTACAAGCACTCGATAATAAAACAGATCTCAATCTGTACAAGCTAGCAATTGATGAATTAGTCAAAATTCAACAAATTGATGTCGCCACCTACCCACTCAATCAATACAACCACGGTCTATTAAATACCGAGCTAGAATTACTCATTGATTGGTATTTACCCAAAGATATCAACCAAAATTCATTTGCAAATTTACGCAGTTTATTTGACCAATTAATACAAAATTCACTCAGCTCACCTCAGGTATTTGTTCACCGGGATTATCACTGTAGAAACTTGATGATCACCCATGAGAAAATCACGGTTATTGATTTTCAAGATGCCGTTATTGGCTCAAACACTTACGATTTAGCCTCACTGCTAAAAGATGCTTACTTCGAATTAAGCCCTTTTGAAATTAAAATATTGCTTGAATATTACTACCAGCAAGCCAATGTTCAGACCCCTTTTGAAGAATTTGAAAAACAGTTTGATTTGATGGGCCTACAACGCCATCTCAAAATTTTAGGAATTTTTAAACGTCTTTCACTTCGTGATGGCAAGCATCAATATTTAGACGATATTCCTTTGGTTAAAAAATACGCACTACAAATGGCTGATAAATATCCTGAATTTAAATTTTTAGAGGATATCTTATGATCGCTATGATTCTCGCAGCTGGCCGTGGTGAACGCATGATGCCACTCACCGAGAACACTCCAAAGCCACTGATCAAGGTTAAAGGAATAACACTTATTGAGCATTCAATTAATGCGCTTAAAAAAGCAGGAATAATTGATATCGTGATTAATATTGCCTACTTAGGAGAGCAGATTAAAACTCACCTAGGTGATGGCTCAAAATTTGGCATAAACATCACTTATAGTGACGAATCTTTAGGCGTGTTAGAAACTGCTGGCGGCATTATCAAAGCTCTGCCGCTATTAGGCGATAAACCTTTTATCGTAATTAATTCCGATGTCTTGTGTGATTATAACTTATCTCAACTGACACTACCCATTGGCGCATTAGCGCATTTAGTGCTGATTGACAATCCGGCCCATAACTCCAATGGAGACTTTTCGCTCATTAACACCCATCAAGTGATTACAGCATCCAGCAAAAGTTTTACTTTTTCAGGGTTTGGCATTTATCACCCTGATTTTTTCAAAAACCATCTAAATGTTCAAGGCAAACTACCACTTTACCCCCTACTCAAAGAAGCGCTAGCTAGCAATCAACTCAGTGGCGAACATTACACAGGCTATTGGCAAGATATCGGTACACCTGAGCGCTTAGAGCTGGCCAATAATCCAAAAAATTGAGAAAAATCAGCCATTTTAAAAATTTTCTAAATTTTTGACTAACCTCTAGAAAGACCATTCTTAATTCTTCAAAAACCTTTAAATAAGCCGTTTTCAGCCTCTTTTAAACAAGATTAAACCAACAAAACACCAAAATTTAGCTNACCATCAAGTCATTTACATTATTTCCGAAATTTTTAAAAAATTAATAAGTGTTATACCTCTATTAATTTATAGTTGATAACCAATAGATATCCCAACCAATATCAGCACTGTGCCAGTAGTT
>JGI26258J51719_1000541_pt1 | contig 15902 bp, 19 predicted proteins | sample SaaInlLV_10m_DNA_3_FD_51719 | JGI IMG/M metagenome (IMG submission 51719)
CTTTCTTTCATCGTTTAAATGGATCCTTATTGGCTTTGCTTCTTAGCCAATTGAGTGCCTTAAATGTTGGCTCGTGATTGATGAATTTAAGCTCTAGCTTGCGCTTACCTGGAAACTCCATTAAAAATAAACCCAATAAAATAGAAATCACACCTTGACCTGGTGTTACCAACATAATAACGCCAGCAACCAACAGCACAAAGCCAATTAATGTTCTAATAATAACAACAAGCAAATGACCAAAATGCTTTATTTCAACCTTATGTTGATTGGTATGTACGAAGTAATCAGTAGGAATTTTTCCTAACAAAAATGGCGTTAATAAAAGACTAACAACAAAAACAACTAAAGATACAACACCCATCAAAAAAAAGTATTGCTGATAGTCTGCTGTTATTTGAATGATAGAATCTAACATTCCAATAAAAAAGTGACTGGNCCATCATTGGTGAGTGAGACTTGCATATCAGCGCCAAAAATACCTGTGGCAACTGTGTTGTGTGCTTTTTGCATTTGATGCACAAAGTAGTCATACAGTGCTTTGGCTTCAACAGGTGGTTTGGCAGTAGAAAACCCTGGTCGTGTGCCTGACTTAGTGTCTGCTGCTAGCGTAAATTGCGAAACAAGCAATACGCCGCCATTGATATCACTCACTGACAAATTCATTTTATCGTCAGTATCGTAAAACACGCGGTAGGACAACAAGCGCTTAATCATTTTATCCACTTCGGCAAGTTCATCGTATTTTTCAATACCAACAAATACTAACAACCCTTGATCAATCTGCCCAGTTATTTGAGCATCTACCTCAACTTGAGCCTTGCTAACACGTTGAATTAAGGCTTTCATGGTTAGAAGCTTACGAGCTTAGATGTGACACATCTGCCACAGATAAGAATAAAGATCTAATCCAGTTAAGTAGTGTTAGGCGCGCTTGCTTTAACGAGGCATCATCAGCATTAACCATAACTTGCTCAAAGAATGCGTCAATGGCATCTTTAAGACTAAGCAACTCGTTCATTGACTGAGTGTAATCACTACTACCATCAAGTTTGTTAGCAACTGTTTGTGTTGCTTCAAATAATGTTTTCTCTGCTGATTCTACCAATACACTGGTGTCAACTTCAATTCCTAAGTCTTGATGATCTTTAAGCATGTTGGCAATACGTTTGTTGGCTTCAATCAGGCTAGTTGATGCACTGTCATTAGTAAATTCGTTAAGTGCGCCAACCCTTAAGTGGAAATCATAAGGTGATTCTGGACGTACTGCTAACACCGCCTCAAACGCTTTACTACTGACTTTCTGTTCTTTGTAATAAGCACGCAAGCGATCCATCATAAACTGATAAATAGCATCTGCGCTTGATCTGTCAACCTCTGAAGCATGTAGTTCAAGTGACTGCGCAATAAGCGACTTCAGGTCAAGCTTAAGTTTGGCCTCCACCATTATTCTTAATAAACCTAATGCCATGCGTCGAAGGGCATAAGGATCTTTCGACCCAGTTGGCCCTTGGCCAATACCATATATACCAGTAATGGTATCAAGCTTGTCGGCAATTGCGACCACTAAACCTTCATTGGTACTTGGCAACGTATCACCTGCAAACCTCGGGTGATAGTGCTCACTAATAGCAGTTGCCACAGCGGCATCTTCACCATCATTATGTGCGTAGTAACCACCCATCACGCCTTGTAAATCAGCAAATTCACCCACCATGTCAGTCACCAAATCAGTTTTTGCAAGTAGCCCTGCACGCGCACTATGGTCTGCATTAGCGCCAATTACATTAGCAATATAGCCAGATAGTGACTCAATACGTTTGGCTTTATCACCCATAGACCCAAGTGATTTCATAAATAAAACATGCTCAAGCTTGGATAGGCGTGATTCTAATGAATTGGCTTTATCTTGCTCCCAGAAAAACTCTGAGTCAGTTAAGCGTGGTCTAATAACGCGCTCATTGCCATCGATGATTACTGATAAATCACTAGATTCGATATTGGCTACCGAGATAAAAGCAGGTAACAGTTTGCCATTGTTATCCACCATGTGGAAATACTTCTGGTGTGATTTCATAGCAGAGATAAGCGCCTCTTCTGGCACATCTAAAAACCTTGCATCAAAGCCACCTGAAAATGCTCTTGGATATTCAACCAGAGCACAAACTTCCTCTAGTAATGATTCATCAATCACTGCATTTGACTGGCAATCAAGTGCGACTTGCATCACCTGCTCACGAATCATTTCTTTGCGTGCATCAAAGTCAACCTCGATCTGCGCTTTGTTTAATAAAGTTTGACGGTAATCACCTGCATTAGCAATATCAAACGTTTGTTCGCCAGTAAAACGTAAGCCTCGAGTGGTGTTGCCACTACTTAAACCCATTACTGTTGCTTCTACCACGTCACTACCTAGTATCATGATTAACCAATGCGTTGGACGCACAAAGTTAAAATCAAGATCACCCCAACGCATGGCACGGGTAATGGGTATTTTTTTAATGGCGTTATCAACAATATCTTGTAATAAATCTTGCGTTTTTAGGCCTTTTTGCTCTTTGGTAAAAAAATAATAATCCGCTTTGCCAAAGGNTTTTTGTTCTAAGTCGGACTTATCAACACCACATGATTTTGCAAAACCTTCAACCGCTTGATCAGGTGCACTGACTGATGGGCCTTTGCGCTCAATAGTTTGGTCTTCTTGCTGCAGCTGAAGATCACTCACCAATACAGCTAAACGCCTTGGTGTGGCAAAAGACTCAGCCTTAGCATATGACAGATTAAGCTCAGATAATTGTGTAGTTACATTGCTCGTCAGTGCGCTGGATAATTGTTTTAATAACTTAGGTGGTAATTCCTCTGTGCCTAATTCTAATAAAAAATCTTGTGTACTCATACTATTTGAAACCTTAATTTACCTTTGTTTAAATCGACCATCACTGAACGTGCGTAGAGCTTGGTTGGCACCACGTCAAATTTCTTATACACACCAGCAATGGAAACCAATTGCGCATTAAAAGATTGAATAAAAATAGTGGCTTTATCATCGCCAGAAATACCAGCAAAAACCTTTCCTTGCACTTCCTTGTAAGCAGAAACACTACCATATGACATTACTTCTGCATCTGACTTAACCTTGCCTAATAACACCAAATCACTGTCCATTGCCACCACTTGCGCTGATGAATAAACTTTATTAGCCACAATTTTAGGAGCTTGATAAACTTTATCCTGATGCGGGTTAGGCTCGTCATTAACGATTTTTTTAGGTTTTTTAGGTTTGCTTGGTGTGAGTGATTTACCAAATACTGCCAAGCCCGAAAATTTAGCAAAATCAATCAGCTCTTGTTTACGTGAACGAATACCTACTGCCACCATGTCATTTTGAGTTAGTATTTCTATTAGCACTGCCAATTCATTAGCTTGAAAGTGTTTATTTTCAATTTCAAGAATCACTGGCGCATGCTGAAATTGTTTTTTATTATTGTTGGCTAAATCAGCAATTTCAGTGAGTAAATCGTCAATGTTGTTGGTTAACACTCTGAGCGTATAAAGCGCTTCGGTTTGAGTTTTTACTTCGATTAGATTAGGTTTTTTCATCTAATTTAATCCTTCCAGCTCTGCGTACAATCTAAAAAGAACCAGACGCGCTTCATGCCAGTATCACCACTCAGCATCAACTCTAACGGCGCTTTATGTTTAAATTTTTTGACTGGTCGTTTTAGCCAAATAGATGCGTATTCACGATTGGTCGGAAAGGTTGTACCCAACGACTCATGGATGCCTAAAATCATCTCACTGCGATTAATAGAAGTTTGGTTAAAATCAAAAGGCTTGTCGCCTCTTCTGTATAAATACAAATGTCTGGCTTTAATTGTTTCTGGCAAACCTAACAATGTAATTTGATCTTGGTCGGCTAATTTCCATTGTTCCATAATCTGTGTCAACCGAACGGTAAGGTTGTTCTTTTGATCATCAGTAATGCTATCGAGATCTATCATCAGTTCACCCTAAAATGAAACAAGATCTCACGATCGAATACGCTTTTATCTGGTGCAGGTGGCAATGGCGAGGCTTTGTATACTGCGCGCTCAATGGCATCTTTAAAAGATTTTGACTTAGCGCCATTATCAACAACACAAGATTGGACATTTACACTTTGCACGTTACCATCAACATCTTGCAAGATATGAACATCACATCCCCAGTTGTCTTTTGCACCTTGATAGCGCCACTGATTATGAACTCTAGAGGCGATTTGATTAATGTAATTAACCTTTAACTCATTTAAGATATCTTCTTGGGCGATTTCTCTATCTTGATCTTCTTCTGATTGAATTTCCTTTTTCAGCGCACGATTTTTTTGCTCTTTTTTAAACTTTTTATTTTCAGCTTTGCGTTGTTTTTCAATCTCTTGTTTTTTCTTTTCAGCAACTTTGGTTTTTTTCTCCGCTTCTTTGCGTTTCTTTTCCGCTACTGCTTTGGCTTTTTTCTCTTTTTGAGTTTTAGCTTTGAGTTGGTTGATTTTTCTTTGTTTTTGATAGCGTTGATCTTCTAACACTTTTAGGCGTTTTTCTTCACGCTGAATTTNTAACGCTTTGTTTTTTTGAATATCAACCAAGCGTTGTTTTTCTTTTTTAATTTCAGTTAGGTCAATCGTAACTGCTTTAGGGATGGACTTAGAAGCAGCTTTTTTAGGAGGCTCCTTGGGGATCTCCCAACGCTGAACATTAGAAAAAAATAAACCGATTATCAGTACAAGATGAAATACCACAGCCACCCAAAAAGCAATTGGATGGCTTTTAGCAATCTCAGGTAGTTTAACTTTTTTAATAAAATCTGTATTCATGCTACTTGGCATCTGGTGATTCGGTCACAATACCGACTTTATCCACCCCGTTTTTTTGTAAGAAAGACATTAACGCAATGACCGAACCATAAGCAACTTCTCGGTCACCCCTGACAAAAACCTTCATCTGCGGGGAAAAACTCAATCTTGCTTGTACACGTGCGGCAATTCTACTAAGTGGTAAGCGTTCGCCTGAATCAACATCAGCACTTTCATCAGCCATTGAGTTAATAAAATACTCTCCAGCTCGGTTGATAGTGATAATAGTGGGCTGTTGCTCAGAAAAGTCAACCATTTTTGCCTCAGCAGCAGGTAGATCAACATCAATCCCTTGCTCGATAATAGGCGTGGTCATCATAAAGATTACCAATAGCACTAGCATTACGTCAATATAGGGAACAATATTGATTTGCGCATCGATAGCCGGTCTAGCGCGTTTTGGTAATTCAATCATTATTAACTACTGTTGTCTCTGGAAAATAACAAATAATTCTTCAATAAAGGCGGTGTATTTATTGCCAATCGACTCTACTTGAGAAACTAAGCGATTGTAAGCAATGGTAGCTGGAATCGCAGCAAACAAACCAAACGCTGTCGCAATTAAAGCCTCAGCAATACCAGGCGCAACAATTGCGATAGTGGCTTGCTTAACCGACGCTAGACCAATAAATGAATGCATAATTCCCCAAACGGTGCCAAATAAACCAATATACGGGCTAGATGACGCAATCATTGCCAATATGCTCAAACCACCATCTAGACGATCAATTTCATTATTAGCAGTGGTGTTCATTGAACGGTAAGCACGTTCAGAATTCATAACAAGCGACTGATTAGAGGTTGACTTTGAGTGTGTAAACTCACCATAACCAGAGCCAAAAATATGCTCCATCGGTGTGCGGTCAGATACGATTTCAGGGATCTCAGTATGTAATTTGTCTAAATTTGTATCGGCTAAAAAGTGATTGTGAAAAACTTTAATATCGTTCTTAGCGTCCATTAAAGTTTTCTTTTTTGACAAGATCAGCGTCCAAGAATAAACACTCATTAATACCAAGATAAACATAACCACTTGCACCACAAAACCGGCGCTGAGGATTAGACTAATAATACTCAAACTGTTATCCATTTATTTTCTCCAAAATGATTGACGGAATACCGCAAGGTTTAAAACTATCTGCATGCAAACATGCCACGGTTATTTGTGCCTCAAATAATACCTTATTTTGCCCTGAAGGCGTTATTTTCTGTGAAAAAATCAGGCTTGCTCGACCCACTTTTTTAATTAAAGTTTGCACGCTTAGTAAATCATTAAATTTAGCTGGTGAATGGTAATCTGCATTAATTGATCTGACTGCAAAAATTACATTATGTGTTTCAATCAAATCATCTTGCTCAAAACCTAACCCTCTAAGATATTCACTACGTCCGCGCTCAATAAACTTTAAGTAATTGGCGTAATACACAACCCCACCACTGTCTGTATCTTCGTAGTAGACTCTTACCTCTAAACTACTCATTAAACAAGTCTTTGCTACTAGAATGCTTGGATAAACCCAGGTGCTCGTAAGTTAAGTTAGTAGCACTTCGCCCTCTTGGAGTTCGGTGAATAAAACCCTGTTGAATCAAATAAGGTTCTACCATATCCTCCAGCGTACCTCGCTCTTCTCCAATTGCTGTAGCCAAAGTATCCAAACCAACAGGGCCACCTGCAAATTTATTGGTAATAATAGATAAATAATCACGATCAAGTTGCTCCAACCCAGCCTCATCTACTTTCAGTGCACTTAGCGCTTCATTGGCAATCTGTTGATGAATAATGCCATCGGCTTTTACATCAGCAAAATCACGTACACGACGCAATAGTCGATTTGCAATTCGTGGTGTGCCGCGAGATCGTTTGGCAATTTCATGTGCACCACTTGGCTCAATCTCAATGCCTAGAATTTTGGCAGAGCGCTCTACAATTGTTTGTAAATCTTTGTCATTGTAAAACTCCAAACGCTGAACAATGCCAAAGCGATCACGCAGTGGTGAGGTTAGCATGCCGGCGCGAGTGGTGGCACCAATTAAAGTAAATGGGGGCAACTCTAGCTGCACAGAATGCGCGGCCACGCCTTCGCCCACCATAATATCGAGTTTGAAATCCTCTAATGCTGGGTACAGGATTTCCTCTACCACTGGATTTAAACGGTGAATTTCATCAATAAATAAAACGTCATAAGGCTCTAACTTAGTCAAAATCGCTGCCAAATCACCCGAACGCTCTAAAACCGGCCCTGAAGTTTGTTTTATTCCTGCACCCATTTGATTGGCAATAACATTGGCCAAAGTGGTTTTTCCCAAACCAGGAGGACCATAAATAAGACAATGATCAAGCGCATCTTGACGCTTTTTTGCTGCCTTAATAAACAATGCCATCTGCGATTTAACATCATCTTGGCCGATGTATTCAGATAACGAATCTGGTCGGACTGATGTCATTACAATATCTTCACCGCCCTGATCTTGCCCCTCTAGAGAGCTGCTGTGTAGTGCTTGTCCACCTACTAAAGAGTCTTGTTCTATCATACTGAATTNCTGAATTTTTCTATCATTTTAACTCATTAACCTCGTTAATCAATAGCTTGATTTTAATCGCCTTTGTTAAATGATTAAGACGCACAATTTTAGGATAGTTCACTCCGTTAATTTGTTGATAACTGATGATTTTTACCTGCCACTCATCATCAACAGATTGCTTGTGTTGAAACAAAATAGGTGCTAATCTTTGAATTGGAAAATACCAGCCAAATTCATCACTCATCCACTGCTCTAAATTGGATTCAATTATCTTGCCATCTATCCACAAACCTTGAGTATTTGATTTAATGTCAATCTGCCCCAGCCCAAGTGAAGCACTAAGCTTAAGAGTGTAATCTTGATTTTTAGCATTAATAACAAAACCAATGTTTTGATTACGATTGTCCATTGACATGCCCACCCTACCCTGTGCTTGCCACTGTGTGGGAATTATTAGCGATGACGCAGGCTTTATAGGCTTGCTTTCAAGTGTGGCACAGCCTTGTAAAAACCACCCAAATAATAATATTACCATCCATTTCATAGAATGCTCATTCTAACACCGACTATGGCTCTCATTGTATAATCAAGCGTTTGTTTGAGTTTGTTTATTAATTTCTTCTATGCAACGTATCGCAATTCTAAGTGTTAACCATCAACTCGCGCCGGTCGAAGTGCGTGAGAAAGTTGCGTTTGCATCTGGTGAATTAAACAATGCATTGACTCGGTTTAATCAAACCAAAGGTGTCGAGGCGTGTGCTATTTTATCCACCTGTAATCGTACTGAAGTTTATGCCGTCATCAACACAGACAATGCACAAGAAATACTTAGTGATTATTTATCCAACACACACAATATTGATCGATCAGAAATTGACCCTTATTTAAGTTATTTTGAAGGCGATCATGCGGTTGAGCATATTTGCCATGTAGCAACCGGACTAGACTCTTTAGTCTTAGGTGAACCGCAAATCTTAGGTCAGCTTAAAGACGCTTACCACGCCGCTAAAGAGGCGAACACACTCAATAAATTATTAGAAAAATTATTCCAACACGCTTTTTCAACCGCTAAAAAAGTTAGAACCGATACAGGGATTGGTTCATCTCCTGTTTCTGTCGCTTATTGCGCTGTCAAACTTAGTGAGAAAATTTTTGCCGATTTAGCAGAGCAAACTGTCATGCTGATTGGTGCGGGTGAAATGATAGAGTTATGCGCACAACACCTAAATCAAAAAGGTGTTAACAACATGATTGTTGCCAATAGAACAGTTGAAAATGCAGAAAAAATCGCCTCACTTTATGGCGCTACAGTCATTAGTCTTAAACAGTTTTCTAACTTGATTCATGAAGCAGATATTATTATTTCATCTACTGCTGCGTCAGTGCCAATCATCGGCAAAGGTTTGGTAGAAACTGCACTTAAACTACGTAAGCACAAGCCTATATTCATGCTCGATATTGCCATACCACGTGATATTGAGCCAGAAGTAGCTCAGTTAGATGATGTATTTTTGTACACAATTGACGATCTTCAGCAAGTTGTTAATGAGAATATCGACTCTCGCCAACGAGAAAAGACATTGGCTGAAGAAATCATTGTTGGTCAAAATAAAAAATTTGATGACTGGCTAGCAACACTACCAAATGAACAAATTGTGCAAGCTTATCGTCAAAATGCTTACCAAATTAAAGAACTAGCAGTTGAGGCGGCACTCAAAAAACTTAAAAATGGTGGAGATTCAGCAGCCATTATTAGCCAATTAGCTGATCAACTAACCAACAAACTCTTGCATGCACCTTTTGGCAATATTAAACAAGCCTCTACTGAACAACTAAATCAGTGTGAGGGCTGTGTGCCTAAGAATAAAACCAAAAAATCATGAATGCTTCTATTTTAACCAAGCTTGAACAGCTATCCATGCGCCTAGAAGAAGTAGGCGCCATGCTGTCTGATCCCGAAGTAGCATCAGATCAAAAAAAATTCCGTGAGTTATCTATTGAGCATTCACAGCTCACCCCAGTCAATGAGCAGTTTTCTCAATACTTAGCCACCCAAGAAGACATTGAAGCAGCCGAAAGCATGTTGCTAGAAGATGACGACGAGATGAAAGCCATGGCTAAGGAAGAAATCTCAGAAGGTAAAGCAAAACTAGAACAGCTTGATTTAGAACTTAAAAAAGCACTACTCCCTAAAGACCCAAATGACTCTCGCAATATTATTATCGAGATAAGAGCAGGTACAGGTGGTGATGAAGCGTCAATCTTCTCGGGTGATTTATTTAGAATGTATTCTCGCTATGTTGAAAAACAAAAATGGCAAATAGAAATATTAAGTTCTAACATTGGTGATCACGGTGGCTTCAAAGAGGTTATCGCTCGTATCAGTGGCGCTAATGTTTATGCAAAACTCAAATTTGAATCTGGTGCACATCGAGTACAACGCGTACCAGAAACTGAATCCCAAGGCCGTGTACACACCTCAGCCTGCACTGTAGCGATCATGCCTGAAGTTGAGAATATTGAAGAGGTTGATATCAATATGGGTGATGTTCGTGTTGACACTTTTAGGGCGTCAGGTGCGGGTGGTCAGCACGTTAATAAAACTGACTCTGCTGTACGTGTTACTCATATTCCAACTGGCACTGTGGTCGAGTGTCAAGACGGGCGCTCGCAACACAAAAATAAAGCGCAAGCAATGTCAGTATTGGCATCTAGAATTCTCGATGCGCAGCAACAAGTACAACAAAAAGAACAAGCATCAGCTCGAAAAGAATTGGTTGGTAGTGGCGATCGCTCACAACGTATTCGTACTTATAACTATCCACAAGGGCGTATTACCGATCATCGCATTAACTTAACGCTATACAAATTAGCTGAGATTATGGAAGGTGATTTAGAATCGATTATCGAGCCTTTGATTNTTGAACAGCAAACCAGCCAACTCACAGACCTGAACGACACACTAGCTTAAATTTTTAGGCGCTACCAGCTGAGAAAACACAAACAAAACACCCAGTGAAATTACAATCGCTGGACCTGTTGCCACATCATAATACATCGACCCACTCAGGCCAATAATTACCGCTACCATTGAGATAAAAATTGACTGAAATACCATTTGACTGGGTGTATGAGCAAACACTCTGGCAATCGCAGGTGGAATAATCAGCAGNGAAGTGATGAGTAATACGCCTACAATTTGTACCGAAACTGACACAGCAAGTGCAATCATTAACATAAATAGCAGCTGATAGAATAGGTGGTTAAGCCCTTCTGCTCTAGCCAATTCTTCGTTTAAAGTTAATAACAATAAACGCTGCCAAAAAACAGACATCAGCACNACAATNACTATTAATANCGCATACACCCAAATAATATCATCTCGAGTGATGGATAAAATATCACCAAATAAGAGTGAGAAATAGTCGGTATTAGCACCGCCAACCAAGGCAAGAACAACAATACCTAATGAAAGTGCGATATGAGAAAAAATCCCTAAAATCGCATCATTAGATAAAAACTGTCGCTCTTGTAAAGTGACAATCAAAAAAGCAAAAATTGCACCTGTAATAATCAAACCAAAATGAATACCTAAGCCGCTAGCCAAACCTAGAGATACACCTAGTAATGCACTGTGTGAGATCGATTCGGAAAAGTAGCTCATGCGCTTCCAAATCACAAAGCAACCGAGTGATCCAGCAATAATAGAAATACCCACAGCCGCCAGGACCGCTCTAAGAATAAAATCTTCCATCTAAATCAAAAAAATCCTATTGGCAACTCTTACACAAGCCATATAAATATAAGCAGTGATCAGTTAATTCATAACCGTGCTTTGTAGCCACATCATGCTGATGTTGCTCAATAACATCATCCGAAAATTCATCAATTTTTCCACATTTAACACAGACCAAATGATCATGATGCTCAGAATTAGACAGCTCAAACACAGATTGGCCATTATCAAAGTTGAGTTTATTAATCATGCCAGACTCTTCAAACTGAGTCAGCACACGGTAAATCGTTGCCACACCCACTTCTTCACCCTGCATTACCAAAGTACGGTAAATATCCTCCGCACTCATGTGGTGNTCTTCACTGGTTTCTAAAATTTCTAAAATTTTGAGTCGTGGCAGTGTGACTTTGAGTCCGGCACTTTTTAAATCTTGAGCATCCATATCCAAATCCTTGATGTAAAATCAGTTAATATTTTTAATCATTTTAAATCAAAAAGCCAACCAATGAATAAATTAACTTTGATTGTATTGTCATTACCATTCTTATCTGCGTGTTCACCTTCAATGCCAGAACTACCAGATTTACCAAGCTTGCCAAGCATGTCAGATATCGTTCCTACACCTTATAAAGCTGATATTTACCAAGGCTCTGTATTAGAGCGCTTTAAAATCAACCAGCTTAAAGTTGGCATGTCTAAAGCACAAGTAAAAGACCTAATCGGCTCACCCAGNGTGATTGACCCATTTCATAACAACCAATGGGATTATATTAACTACTCCACCCCTGGTGTAGGAAATGTTATTCATTATCGCTTAATACTTGCTTTTGATCATAACACCCTTACTAAAGTCGACACCACAGGTATCGGCTCTTTGCCACAGCTTACTGATGAAGAAAAAGCCTTAGAGGATAAACGCATTGCTGAGGAAAAAGCCAGAGCGGAGGCGGCAGCTAAAGCTAAAGCAGAGGCGGAAAGAATCGCTAAAGAGAAGGCAATTGCAGCCGCTAAGGCTAAAGCAGAAGCCGAGAGAATTGCTAAAGAAAAAGCAGCGGCAAAAGCCAAAGCACTAGAAAACAAACGCATTGCTGAAGAAAAAGCCAAAGTAGCAGCGGCGGCAAAAGCTAAAGCTGAAAAAATTGCTAAAGAAAAAGAAGAAGCCAAGGCCAAAGCTTTAGAAGATAAACGCATTGCTGAAGAAAAAGCCAAAGCAGCGGCGGCGGCAGAAGCTAAACGCATTGAAGAGGCAAACAAGCCTTGGTATAAATTCTGGTAGATAGCCAGCCGAATACTGTGTCATCACTCAATGTTAACAACCTAAATTGTCAACGAGGCTACAATCAACTTTTTAGCGAATTATCCTTTAAGGTTAATGCTGGCGACGTTTTGCGTATTACTGGCACCAACGGCAGTGGAAAAACCTCTCTTTTAAAAATCCTAGCTGGTCTTAATGCAGCTGAAGAAGGCGATATTGCGCTTGACAACCACCCAGTTAAATCAGACGAATACCAAAGTGAAGTTTTTTATTTAGGCCATTTATCAGCGCTTAGCGCCGAACTTACCAGTATTGAAAACCTTGAATTCTTAACTGGGCTTAATAAATCCATTGATCAACACCTATTAGTTAAAGCGTTAGCACAAGTTGGCCTCAAAGGCTATGAAGACGAATACTGCGCCAAACTCTCAGCTGGGCAAAAACGCCGTGTTATTCTGGCTGGATTATTTGTATCAAACGCCAAAATTTGGCTGTTAGACGAGCCTTTTACAGCACTCGATCCGCAAGGCGTAAAAATTGTAGAAGAGCGCATTAGCAAACACTGTGCGCAAGGCGGGCTGTGCTTATTCACCACCCATCAAGATTCTGCATTACCTAATCAAAAAGTATTGGCGCTATGAATATTTACCTGCAAACACTCAAGCGTGATTTACGTGTGGCGATTCGCAACCCATCTAGCGTACTCAATCCATTGTTATTTTTTATCATTTCAGTGTCTTTATTCCCGTTGGCAATCAGCCCTGAAGCATCAGTACTTAAAGAAATTGCTGCTGGTATTATTTGGGTGGCAAGCATGTTGGCTGTACTATTATCTTTAAATGCTTTGTTTCATCATGATTTTGAAAATGGCGTGTTAGAGCAAATGGTAACTTCTCATCATTCATTACCACTGTTAATCTTATCAAAAATTACCGCTCATTGGATTCTTACTGGCATTCCAATTATCTTACTATCACCCTTACTAGGGTTGTTTTTATTTTTAGACAGTGAAAGCGTTAAAGTGTTAATGCTAACCCTATTACTAGCCACGCCAAGTTTAAGCTTAATTGGCGCTATTGGTGCCTCGCTAATTGTTGGGATTAAAAACTCAGGCATGTTGTTGTCGTTATTAATCTTACCTCTATATATTCCAATACTGATCTTTGCTTCAAGTGCAGTCTCTCAAGCGCAATTTGGCTTAGATATTACTGGCCAGCTGTATTTCTTAGCAACTATTTTAGTGGTCAGTATTATGGCCANACCATTTGTCAGTAGCATTGCATTAAAAATAAGTTTGGAATGAACTTTACTTTGTAAAAATTTTCATTATAATTTCGACCATACGCTGATTTATCCCAATTGCTAGCGTTATTACTCAAGTTAATTAAGGGTAATTAAAACAAGCTAAAGCAGGTGTTCTTCTTAGTTGAAAACCCTTCTTGACAAGGGTTTTTTAACGTTCATAAGGAGAACAAAAATGATTTTTACTTCCGAATCTGTTTCTGCCGGTCACCCAGATAAAGTTTGTGACCAAATTTCTGATGCTATTTTAGATGCGGCATTAGCCCAAGATAAAAACTCACGCGTTGCAGTTGAGACTTTAGTTAAAGACAATCACGTAGTACTGGCTGGTGAGATTACCACTGGCGCTAGCATTAATTACAACCAAATCGTGCGCGATACGATTATTGGTATTGGCTACGACAAAGAAGAATACGGCTTTAATGGTCACACTTGTGATATTACTAATTTATTAGGTGAGCAATCACAAGACATTGCCATGGGTGTTGATGAATCATCTGATCATGAACAAGGTGCAGGCGACCAAGGCTTAATGTTTGGTTATGCTTGTAATGCCACCGACGTACTGATGCCAGCACCTATTATATATGCACACCGTTTGGTTGCCAAACAGGCAGAACTCATGAAAAATGGGGCATTGCCGTGGTTACGTCCCGATGCAAAATCACAAGTATCCTGTATTTACGATGGTCACAAAATTGTCGGCATTGATGCGGTGGTGCTTTCTACTCAACATGATGAAAGTGTCTCATTAGATGATTTACGCGAAGCTATTTTAGAAGAAGTGATTAAACCCGTTTTACCCAGCGAATGGTTAACGGATTCAACCACATTCCACATTAATCCAACCGGTCACTTTGTGATTGGTGGTCCGGTGGGTGATGCCGGCCTAACTGGTCGTAAGATTATTGTTGATACTTACGGTGGTATGGCGCGTCATGGTGGCGGCGCATTCTCAGGCAAAGACCCATCAAAAGTAGATCGTTCTGCTGCTTATGCAACACGCTACGTGGCTAAAAATATTGTGGCTGCCGGCTTGGCTGATAAATGTGAAATCCAAGTATCTTACGCCATTGGCGTGGCCGAGCCTACTTCAATTAGTATTGAAACTTTTGGCACAGGAAAAATATCAGATGAAGCGATTGAAGTATTGGTAGCTGAGCATTTTGACTTACGCCCTAAAGGCCTGATTGCGATGCTTGACCTTAAGCGTCCAATCTATCAACAAACGGCTAGTTATGGTCANTTTGGTCGCACTGAAGATACCATTAGTTGGGAAAAAACTGACCGCGCGCACTTACTGAAATAACGATAAATTTATCAGATTTGGTATAATAGCCAAATCGCCAAGGAGCGTTGCATTGGAGTTTACTTCCGATCAGGCTTGGTTAATCAAAACGACGCTTATTTTTATTACGCTTTAAGGAGATAAAAATGAGTAACAATACTCTAAACAATAACGATTATAAAGTTGCCGATATGGCATTGGCTGATTACGGCCGTAAAGAAGTAGAACTGGCCGAAGCTGAAATGCCAGCATTAATGGCGTTACGTACCAGCTACCGTGACACGCAACCCTTAGCAGGTGCTAAGATTTTAGGTTGTATTCACATGACCATTCAAACTGCTGTACTAATGGAAACTTTGGTTGATCTTGGTGCCGAAGTGCGCTGGTCAAGTTGTAATATTTTCTCAACTCAAGATCACGCAGCAGCAGCGATGGTGGCAGCAGACATTCCAACTTTTGCTTGGAAAGGTGAAACGGAAGAAGAGTTCTTGTGGTGTATTGAACAAACGATTTTGTCTGATGGCAAACCTTGGGATGCCAATATGGTGCTTGACGATGGTGGTGATTTAACGCAGATGCTGCATGAAAAATACCCTGAAATGTTGAATGATATTCACGGCATTAGTGAAGAAACTACAACTGGCGTTCACCGCTTACTTGAAATGATGGAAGAAGGCACTTTAAAAGTACCAGCCATTAACGTAAACGACTCAGTCACAAAATCAAAAAATGACAACAAATACGGTTGTCGTCATTCATTAAACGATGCGATCAAGCGTGGCACTGACATGCTTATGTCAGGCAAAAAAGCACTGGTTATCGGTTATGGCGATGTGGGCAAAGGCTCAGCACAGTCGCTTCGTCAAGAAGGCATGATTGTTAAAGTATCTGAAATTGATCCAATCTGTGC
>JGI26258J51719_1000548_pt1 | contig 15661 bp, 17 predicted proteins | sample SaaInlLV_10m_DNA_3_FD_51719 | JGI IMG/M metagenome (IMG submission 51719)
TCTTTGCTGCTGCTGCTTTCTTTGCTGCTGCTGCTTTCTTTGCTGCTGCTGCTTTCTTTGCTGCTGCTGCTTTCTTTGCTGCTGCTGCTTTCTTTGCAAGATATTCTTTTAATTTTGATGATGCAAGATCAAGGGTTTTTGTAATTCGCTCTTCAGCTTTAGTTCGTCTTTCAAGTTCTTTTACAACTTTTGCAGCAGTTTGATGACTAGTACTTATTGTGCTGCGAAGTGAAGGCTTTGTTTTAATTTGTTTTTTAATTTGTGTTGTAATTTTTGATTTAATATCATCAAATGTAGAAACTTCATCTGTTGTTTTTTTCAAGGTTTTTTGTCTACTTTTAATTTCAGAAATTAATTCTTGAACATGATCATCTAATGAGCGTAATCTAGCCTCAGCATTTTGTTTTTCTTCAGGAGTTTCAGCAAATTCAATTTCCTGTTTAATTTGTTCAATGACTTCCTTTTCATTATTTACTCGTTCTTCAGCAGCAGATACTAATCTTTGAATACTCTCTAATTGAGAATTTTTTCTATTAAGGGTGTCTGAAACATCTGAAACATCTTCTTTCTCAGATTCAATTTTTTTATCAATTGTTCGTAATCCGGTTGTAGAACGTTTTTCAGTAGACTGAAGTTGTTTAAGTTCATTTTCAGAATTTTGTTTTAATTCGATTGCTTCTTTCTTTTTTTGGCGTAATTCAATTACTGTTTTTTCTAAGGATGACAATACTGTTCTAAAATAAAAGAGTCGATTAAGTTGTTAATATGATCAGGATTTGACTTTTCGGTTAAGAAAATTAACCAATATTGATCTGTAAAATTGTTTTTTTAAAAAATATTAGTGATGATATTTCATAAAAATCATGGAATTTCATCCAAAAAATTTGCCCATTTCAAAAATATATGATCTAAAAAATGAAAATGATGCAGTACAAGCAGTTGATGACATGGTAGAATTAGGATTTAAAAACAAGAAAGAAGGTTTCAAAGTTTTAATGCCAAAAGAAACAAAAATTGCAAAAAGAATTGGGTATACAGTTACAACAGGGGTGACAAAAGGCCTTCGACAAAAAAACGAAACTAGAGATGTCAAATATTGGACATATCATCACGATGATGAACACTTTGCAATAGTTTTGATAGATAATTCAGCCCTTACAGAATTAGGTTTTTGATTTATCAAAAATTTGATATAATTTTGTTCTATTAGCCATCACACCAGCAAGCATAATTCCAATGATAGTTCCACCGATTACATCCATTGGAAAATGTTGTAAAACATACAATCTGCTAATAGATATCATTGCAGGATATACAAATATCAAATATGCACCACGCGGGAATCTTTCTGATAATGCATAACCTAAGATAATTGCAAATATCATTGATCTGGCTGCATGTCCAGAAGGATATGAAGCATCAAAACTACCTTCACAAAACAATGCAAAGGTATCACGGCTAATTTCTACAGGAAATTCAACACCAAAGTATTCAAAATCAGGTCTCTCTCTATCAACACCACATTTGATGTATCCTGTGAGAAGAGTAGAAATTACAATTAAAATTAAAAGAGTAATTCCAATCCTACGGGTTTTTGGAATCAATAATACTATAATTGCAAATATCATCATATTGAAAACATCTCCACTTTCAGTAACATATTGCATAACAATGTCCAAAGTAGGATTTCCAATATTTTCTGAAAAATACAAAATTATACTTTGATCAAAATCATCAGTTACTTCAGAAAATACAAGAGCAGTCAAAATAAGAAATAGAGCAGTCAGTAAGACAAAAGAACGAGACCGAATATCAAAGAGCCAGTTTTGCAATTAATTAACCTCAAGTATACATTTTTTGATTTTTATTAATACATAACTTTTGAAAACACAAATCACACAATACAAACAAAATTCATAAAAATAATTATGATCGGCTCAAAGATTTTAACCAAGTGCATAATAGAATAGGCGTGAAGGTACTCACATTAGATGACTTTGAGTTAAAAGGCAAAACAGTTTTTGTAAGAATGGACATGAATTGTCCAATAGATCCAGAAACTAATGAAATTTTAGGGACTAAGCGGATTGAAGAAGCAATTGAAACCCTCAAATCATTAAAAGATTCCAAAGTAGTGATAGCATCACATCAAGGAAGGGTGGGAAATAACGAATATACTGGAATGAGCAAACATGCAAAAGTTCTTGAAAAGTTAATGGGTCAAAAAATAAAATATGTAGAAGATACCATTGGAGAAGCTGCCCAAAATGCAATCAAAAATTTAGAAGATGGAGAAATATTACTTTTAGATAATCTAAGATTATGTGCTGAAGAAAATTATGAATTTTCTCCAGAAAATGCGGCAAAGACAATAATGGTTTCAAGATTATCAAAATTATTTGATCTTTGTGTATTAGATTCATTTCCAAGTGCACATAGATCACATCCATCCATAGTAGGATTTGCACAAGTATTACCAGCATGTGCAGGAAGAATTGTTGAAAGAGAAGTAAGAAACTTGGATGAAATAATGACTGTTGCAAAAGCACCGCATGTAATTATTTTAGGAGGATCCAAAGTACCAGATAGACTAGAAGCTATCAAATTACTGATTCAAAATGGACGTGCAGATCATGTTTTACTAACAGGGTTAATTGGAAATGTGTTCATGCGAGCTCAAGCACGAATTAAATCACCTTTAGGAATTAAAAGAGAAGATGAAGTTGTTGCAAAAGCACATTCATTGATAGGAGATTATCCAGATGTGTTTGCAACTCCAGTAGACATTGCAATTGACAAAGATGGTGAAAGAATAGAGATGGATGTTAGAGAAATTGGTAAAGGTGATAAAATTTTTGATTTAGGACCTAAAACAGTAGAATATTATTCAAAATTAATTTCAGGTGCTGGAACGGTATTCATTAGTGGTCCTGCAGGATTTTTTGAAAAAGAGAATTTCAAATATGGAACAACACAAATGCTTAATTCAGTTGCAAATTCAATGGCAACAACAATTGTAAGTGGAGGTCATTTAACAACGGCATTAAAACAACAAGGATTGGCAGATAAAATCAACCATATTAGTACGGCAGGAGGAGCATTGGTACTATACCTAACTGGAGAAAAACTACCAATGATGAAAGCATTAGAAAATGCTGCAACAAAATACAGATCTAAATAGAAGACTTACAAGAAGGGTTTGGACAAATTCTTTCTTCAGAAGTTCCAAGATAAACATCATGATTACAAGAATCACAGTGAAATTTTTCAATAGGATCAAATAATTTTAAAAAAATAGTAGTAAAATTTTGAGCAATATTTCTCACAAGACCAGAATCACAAAGATCATTGAATAAAGATTCAGTGTCATCAATTATCCAAGAAGGATCTACATCATTTTCAGATTTAAGAATTTCAAAGATATCATCATTTGTAAATTTTGTATCAACATCATTAAATTTTTCAAAAATTATTTTTCGGATTTGTAATGAAATTGGGATTAAAGGAACAAAATCACTCATGCTAATACAGATTCTCAGCCTCTGCTTTTAGGTTATCTATACCGGCAGAATCATCAAGATTAGAACCAAGATAGGTATACAATGCAGATTTAAGGACTTTTAGAGAAAGTAAAGCACATTTTATTCTGACAGCTTGTAAATGCTCAAGACCTAATTCGCCTAAAACATCATTTTTTTCAATTTTCCTAACATCATCAAGAGATTTTCCCTTAGTTATTTCAGTTAAGACAGAAGTGCACGCCATACAAATTGCACAGCCTTTTCCATGAAATTTGATATCAGTAACTTTTTGATCATCAATTTTCATATCAATATCTATACTATCACCACATAATGGATTAGAATCATGAAATGTAACATCATGGTTTTCAATTTCCCCATAATTGATAGGATTTCTTGAATAATCAACTATCATTTCATGATAGATATCAGCACCACTACTCATAACTTAAACACCTTTGCTACAGTATTTAATGAGTTGATAAGAGCATCAACATCTGCTTTTGTATTATAAATATAGAAACTAGCTCTAGAAGTTGCAGCAACATCTAGTCGTTCCATTAAAACTTGAGCACAGTGATGTCCAGAACGAAGTGCAATTCCCTCTTCATCAATAATTTGAGCAACATCATGAGGATGTACATCTGCAAAATTAAATGAAATTACACCACCACGTTTTGTAATATCTTTAGTACCATAGATTTGAAGTCCTTTAACTTTTGAAAATTCTTCCATAGCATATTTTGTTAATTCAATTTCATGTTGTCGCACATTATCCATTCCAATTTTTGAGAGATAGTCAATTGCAGCTCCAAATCCAATTACATCTGCAATGTTTGGAGTTCCTGCTTCAAATTTGTAAGGTAAATCATTCCAAGTAGTTTCATACTTGTGAACTTCTCTAATCATATCACCACCACCATGAAATGGATTCATTGTTTGCAATACAGATTTTCTAACCCATAAAACACCAATTCCAGTAGGTGCCAACATTTTATGTCCAGAAAATGCAAAGAAATCACAACCTAAAGTTTCAAGATCAACTTTCATGTGAGGTACGGCTTGAGCACCATCAATCAAAGTAGGGACACCTGCAGCCTTACATTTTGAAATAATTTTTTCAGCATCAGTAATGGTTCCAAGAACATTAGACATCAAACTAAAAGTTACAAGTTTTACTTTTCCAGTTGCAAGATATTTATCAAGATCATCTAAATTTAATTGTCCATCATCATTCATTCCAATGTATTCTAATTTTGCACGTTTTTCTTGAGTAAGTAATTGCCATGGTACAATATTGCTATGATGTTCATATTCAGTAGTTACAATAATGTCACCTTCATTAATGTGAGGTCTGCCCCATGCATATGCAACTAAATTAATTGCTTCAGTTGTACCTCTAACAAAAATAAGCTCTTGTCTATTTTTTATATTTACAAATTTTGCAATTTTATCTCGTGCAGATTCGTATGCTTCAGTAGATTCCTCAGCAAGAGCGTATACTGCACGATGAATGTTTGCATTATGATTTCGATAATAATCAGTAATAGCATCAATTACTTGATTTGGTTTTTGGGTTGTTGAAGCATTATCCAAATAAACAAGAGGTTTGTTATCTCTAACGGTTCGAGATAAGATTGGAAAATCTTTTCTAATATTTTCAAAAGAGGAATCAGTACTTTGCAATTTTTAAATCTCCACAAAAATTTCATTATTATCAATTTTAACTGGATAAACTTGAAGTGCAGTTTCAGCTGGAAGGTTATTTGGTTTACCATTAACTAAATTGAAAACAGAAAGATGTAATGGACATCTAACACCTTCATCACTAAGAAATCCAGTAGAAAGATCAGCATCAGCATGAGTACAAATTAGATCAGTCGCATGAATAGTACCATTAAGATTTGCTATGAGAAGTTTCTTACCATCTTGTACAAATCCAAAAAGTTCACCTTTTTTCACTTGATCTAAACTACAGGCTTTAATCCATTCAGACAAAAAAATCACCTATACTTGTAGTGTTGTTCAATTTCAGAATTTTCATCATAACGAGTTTCTTCAATTTCAACAAACTTTGCTAATTCCTCATCAGTATTAATACTAAGCTCACGATCATCCCATTTTGATTCAATAAGATATGCAATCCAAGCTCTAACTTGAAAAGACATTTTTCGTGAAAGTGGTTCTAAGAAACCTTCAACAATAGTTCTTTCAGCCTCTTCATGACTAAGACATCTAGTTTTAAGATAGAAAATTTGTTCCTCATCAATTTGTGCAACAGATGCAGAGTGCGTTGCTTTTACATCATTAGTAAATATCTCCAATCCAGGAATTGCATCAGATTTTGCATCTTTATCTAATAGAATTGAACGACCAGATAAGAAAGAGTTTGATTTAGATGCATTTTCTTTAATTCTAATCATTCCTTTGAAAAGAGATTTAGATTTATTTCGAAGAATAGATTTTTCAACCACTCTTCCTTCAGTAGATGGACTTTCATGATTTACATTAGTTTGAATATCAAATGTTTGTTCATTATTTCCAAAAATAACTTCAGAGTCATTAGAAGATGCACCAGTACCATTAAGGAAATATTCAATTTTATATCTAGACAACATTGAACCAAATAATCCAGAATACCAATTCACTTTAGCATCCTGACCTAAATCAGTACGCTTTGTAGAAAAAGTTACGGCATGTTGGTCCATCATTTGTAAAGTAGTAATATCCAATTGGGCATTTGCAGCAACACTAGTATTCATTAATTCCAAATATGCTTGTTGAGTTTGAATATTTGGAGAATATAATTCTTGAATAAGTGTGGATTTGCTACTCTCATCTGCAAAAATAATATTTCTAGAAATAGTAGAATGTCCATCTTCAGAAAGACACGTCAAAAAGTGAATTGGTTTATCTAAAACAAAATTGCGTGGTATGTGGATAAATATACCAGAATTAAATGCAGCATTATTCAAAGCTGTAAATTTATCATCTTTGGGATTTGATGCATCTAATGCTTTTTTTACCAATTCAGGATTATTTTGAATTGCATCAGATATTGAAGAGATTACAACACCTTGAGATTTTAATTCATCAGGTAAATTGATTTTATGGATATTAGTTCCAATTTGGATAATACAAATTTCATTATCTAATTCACTCAATCTTTTTTGAAGAAAAGCAGGAACTGTTTCAGTAGTTGTTATTGAAAGAGAGACTTTTTCAGGATCCATTTTTTTAGCATCAGTATACTTGTTGTATAACGGAGATGTCTCAATTGGAAGACTATCGTAAATNGATAATGAATTTCTTCTATAATCTTTAAGCCAATCAGGCTCATTTCTAGANGAAGAGATCTCATCAATNTGAGNAGTATTTAATTTAGAAAGAAGTTCTTGAGACATGGTTAATCATTGGGTTTTATAATTATCCTACAGAGTCATCCATTTCTAATTTAATGAGTCTGTTTAATTCAACTGCATATTCCATTGGTAATTCTTTTGTAAATGGCTCCATAAATCCATTAACAATTAATGATAACGCATCTTCCTCACTAAATCCTCTAGACATAAGATAGAAAATTTGCTCATCACCAATTTTTCCAACTGTTGCTTCGTGAGTAATTGTTGCATCCTCTTGATCAATTACCATGTATGGATAAGTATCAGTTTTAGAAGTATCATCCATCAGTAATGCATCACATCTAACAGTAGATTTCACACCAGTAGCACCTTTAGCAACATTTAGCATTCCTCTATAAGTTGAACGGCCATCCAATCTACTTACAGACTTTGATGTAACCTTAGAAGTAGTATTTGGTGCAAGATGTACCATTTTAGCACCAGTGTCTTGATGTTGACCTTTACCTGCAAATGCAATAGATAATGTCTCACCATAAGCTCTTTCACCCATAAGATAGACTCCAGGATATTTCATTGTTAATTTACTTCCAATGTTTCCATCAATCCATTCAACTGTTGCACCTTCATATGCATAAGCACGTTTTGTTACAAGATTGTAAACATCTGAACTCCAGTTTTGAATAGTAGTGTATCTTAATTTTGCGTCTTTGTGTGCAACAAGTTCTACAACAGCAGAGTGAAGGGATTCAGAAGAATATACAGGAGCAGTACAACCTTCGATATAGTGTACTTCAGCACCTTCATCAACAATGATTAATGTTCTTTCAAACTGACCAATATTTTCTGCATTAATTCTAAAGTATGCTTGTAAAGGCATGTCAATATGAACACCTGGTGGAACATAGATGAATGAACCACCACTCCATACAGCACTGTTCAATGCTGCAAATTTGTTATCCTCTGGAGGAATAATTTTGCCAAAATATTTTTTGAATAATTCAGGATGATCAATTAAAGCTTGATCAGTATCTAAAAACAAAACACCTTGTTTTGCTAAATCTTCTCTTAAACTATGATAAACAACTTCAGATTCATATTGTGCACCTACACCGGCTAAGAATTTCTTTTCAGCCTCTGGAATTCCAAGTTTATCAAAAGTATTTTTGACATTTTCTGGAACATCATCCCAATTTTTTTCTGTTTTATCAGATGCTTTGGCATAATAATAGATATTTTGGAAATCAATAACACTAAGATCTCCACCCCAAGTTGGCATTGGTTTATTCATAAAGATCTCATAAGAACGTAATCTGAAATCGAGCATCCATTGTGGCTCATTTTTCATTTTACTAATTTCAATTACAGTATCTTTAGAGAGTCCTTTCTTACTAAGGTGAACATACATTTCAGTAGAATCTTTAAAATCATATTTTGTATAATCTATATCCATATTTTCAGAAGATACATTCTCAGTTGCCATGCTTGACATAACCGCGTTATATTATAAATATATGAGGAAAAGTAGGTAGAGCTAAATAGCTTAAGCTAAAGTAAACTCAAGATAAATTCAAAGACATTTTCATAGCATCAAATGCACCTGCAACAGTATGAACTTCTGCAACAGTATTTTTGACTTTGAATTTTTTTAATTCATCTGAAGTAAATGGACCTATAGAAACAACAGATAGTTTTGTAAGATTNTCAAGTAATGTATCAGTACCATAATCCTTGGACATTATCTCAAAAAATCCACGAACAGAAGAAGCACTAGTAAATACCACCCCATCAACTTTATTTTGAGAAAATAATTCTCGAAATCCATTCCATTGAGTAGTATCTCTAAATGCACAAACATCATACAGGTGAATTTCTAAAGCATCNATTCCAATCTTGGAAAGTAATTCTTTTAGAAAAGGTGTAGATGCACCACTACGTGGAACAATAACTTTTTTTCCAACAGCATTAAGTCTTGTAAATTCTTCACCAACACCAACTGATGAAAAAGTTGTAGGTTGATGGTTTACTTTAATTCCTTCTGCTTCAAGTGCAAGGGAAGTTTTAGGACCAACAGACATNACAATAGTATTTGCAACTGCTAATTGTAATTTTTCAATTTTTCTAGATTGTTTTGCAGTATCAAATAATAATTTAACAGCTTTTGAACTCATAAAAACAGAATAATCAGGATNNTATTTTGATATCGATTCTAAAAATTCATCAACAATTTTTTCACCTTTACTTACTAGTTCAATTGTAGGTAATGGAATTGGAGTTGCATTATTTTGTTGAGCAAGTGAAATAAATTCAGAAGCATCATCTTTTGAACGAGTTATTGCAATTGTTTTACCAGTTAACATTATTTCCATCCAATAACATCAGACAAATCAACTACTTTACCAATAATGATATTTGTAGGAGGAATAATTTTATTTTCTTTAACTTTTTTTGCAATATTTGTAACAGTACCTTTAATCATTTTTTGTTGAGGGGTTGTTCCATTTTGAATTACAGCAACAGGAGTTTTTTTATCTAATCCACCAGATATCAATTGTTTACAAATAACATCAATTCTAGATAGACCCATCATAATTACAATAGTATCCACAGATTTTGCAAGATTTTGCCATTTGACAATCTCTTGTTTCTTTTCAGGATCCTCATGACCTGTAACAAAAACTACTGATGAGGCATACTTTCTGTGAGTAAGAGGTATTCCAGCATATGTGGCAGAACCAATTCCAGAAGTAATTCCAGGAACAATTTCATATTTTACTTTATGATCTTTTAGAAATTCAGCNTCTTCACCACCACGTCCAAAAATAATTGGATCTCCACCCTTTAGTCTAACAACATTTTTTTTAGATTTTGCATATTCAACCATTAAATCATTAGTAGTATTTTGATGAGTTGTGTCATCACCAACTGCACGTCCAACATAGATTTTTTCAGCAGTTTTAGGAATCATAGAAATAATTTTTTTGCTTACTAATCTATCATACAAAACAACATCTGCTTTTTGGATTAATTCAACTGCCCGTAAAGTAATTAATTTACTATCGCCAGGTCCGGCTCCAACAAGATACACTTTTCCAGTCATGATTTATTCCATTCCTCCACTTTTTCCCTCCAATTTAATGCAAGATCATTGATTCCCTTACTACGTAGTTCCTCTCCTACTTGTCTGCCCAAAGATTTGGGATTATTNTTATCACCAGATCTAGTAACGTGTAANGATTGTTTACCATCAACAGAAAAAGCAGATACAGANAATGTCATTTCAGAACCATTTGATTTNGCATATGCGCCCAAAGGAAATCTACATCCAGAATCAATAAAATCAGATAAAGCACGTTCAGNCTCAATTTCTAATCTAGAATCANGATCTTCAATTTTTTTAAGCATTTCAATTGTTTGAATATCATCAATTCTTGCAACTATTGCAATAGCACCTTGACCAGGTGAAGGAGAAAAATCATCTATCGATAAAAAAGTAGATTGAATATCAACACCCAATCTAGAAATTCCAGCTTGTGCAAGTACTATGGCATCATAATTTTCTTCAGATGTTTTTTTAATTCTAGTTTCAATATTTCCACGAATTGGTTTAACAACAACATCAGATCTTTTTCTACTAACCTGTACAGCACGTCGCAGTGAACTTGTTCCAATAACAGAACCGGCTTTAATTTCATCTAAAGAAGAACCATCAGATGAAATGAATACATCATTTACTTTTTCACGTTTTGGAATTGATGCAATTATAAGATTATCAGCTAATTCAGAAGGAACATCTTTAAGACTATGAACTGCAAAATCAACTTCTTTTTCTGCAACAGCTCTATCAATTTCTTTTTCAAAAATACCTTTTTGTTCAATAGTAAATAATGGTCTTGTATCAGTATCACCTTTAGTAGTGATAGGTTTAATTTCATATTCAGAATCAGGATTTATTTTTTTTAATTCTGAAATTACCCAATTTGTTTGAGNCAGAGATAATTTACTACCTCTTGCACCAACTAAATATTTCAATTTTTCACCGACTTTAATGCAGTATGATATGCATCTAATGTTTTGTTTAGATCATTTTCAGTGTGAGCATCAGATAAGAAAACTACTTCAAATTGAGAAGGAGCTATAAAGATACCTTCCTTTAACAAAGTTCTAAATAATTTTTGGAATTTTTTGCCATTTGCTTTTTTTGATGTATTATAATNAACTACAGGCGTATCAGTAAAGAAAATCTGAAACATNGAGGCTGTAAAATTAATTTGGTGAGGAATATTCATGTCAGTTGCCATATCATCCAATGCAGTAGAAAATAGCAAATTGAATCTTTCAAGTTTAGAATATAGTTTATTTTTCATTTTATTCATCGTCTTAATAGAACTGATTGCAGCACTTACAGAAATTGGATTTCCAGCAAAAGTGCTTGCTTGGTAAACATTTCCTCCAGGAGAGAGTAAATCCATAATTTCTTTTTTACCACCAACAGCAGATATAGCAAATCCATTACTCAAAGCCTTAGCCAATGTAGTAATATCAGGTTTAATTCCAAAATGTTGTTGTGCTCCACCAGGTGACACTCTAAATCCAGTAACAACTTCATCAAAAATTAAAGGAATGTTATTTTCTTTAGTAATTTTTCTTAAATCTGAAAGAAATTTTTTTTCAGGTAAAATTAAACCCATGTTAGCTAAAATTGGTTCAACAATTACACCGGCAATATCTTTATGTTTAGAAATTGTTTTTTGTAAATCTTCAATATTATTATATTCAACTACAAGAGTATTTTTTGAAACTTCATCTAATCCACCATCAGATACAGAGATTCCATTATGTGCAGAACCAGAACCGGCTTTAACTAAAACAGAATCATGTGCACCATGATAGCATCCTTCAAATTTAATAATTTTTTTCTTTTTTGTAAATCCACGAGCTAATCGAATNGCAGTCATAGTAGNTTCACCNCCAGTATTCATCAATCGTACTTTATCCATTGAAGGAAAATTTGCAAGAATTAATTTTGATAATTCTATTTCAGATTCAGTAGGAGTACAATACAATGTACCTTTCAAAAGTTGCTTAGAGACAGAAGAAATAATTTCTTTTCTTCGATGTCCCAAAAGTAATGCACCATATGCATTACAAAAATCAATGTAACGTCGATTATCTGCATCCCAAATATATGCACCATTTGCTTTTTTTGTAAAAAATGGGTAAGGTTCAAAATATCTTACAGGGCTATTTACACCTGAAGGGATTACTTTTTTTGCATCATTAAATAATTTTTTAGAAGTAATCATCATTTAGTCCACAATATTGTCATTATTATTCGTAATTTGAGCTCTTTGTGCTTGAAATTTACCACGAAACAAAAACGCTACAATCATAGTTCCAACAAATGGTGCACTCCAATATAGCCATAAATCAATAAAAGTTCCAGATAACAATGCAGGTGCAAACGCCCTAGCAGGATTCATAGATGCACCAGAGATAAATGCTAAAAATAGAATATCCAATCCAACAATCCCACCAATTGCAATACCACTAAATCCCCTCAATCCTTTTGTATATACAACATAAAAAATAACACCCATAAGCATAGCAGAAGCTAAAACTTCTACAGAAAATATTAAAAATATTGAGAAATCATGATTAGGAGCATTAGATCCAAGATTTGCTTTGTCTCCAATAAAATTTAAAACAAAAAGAGAACCCAATAATGCACCAATTATTTCTGCAACAAAATAATACAAAACTTGAATTTTAGTGATATGTCCTGTAATATAATATCCAATAGTAACTGCAGGATTAAAATGAGCTAAAGAGATTTTTCCAAAAGAATAAACTCCGATTAACAATGCAATAAATGGTGCAATAGCAGCAAAGGGAATTCCTAAATCACCATCAAAAAATTCTACGTCATAAACAATCGAACCCGTTGCAAAAACTACAAGAATAAAAGTTCCAATTAATTCTACAGTAAAAATTTGTAAATTAGAATATGTCATCAATTATCACATTCAAGGGAATTAATTAGATTCAAGACATCAACTTTAATTTGATCACGAATTTTTCTAACAGCATCAATAGATTTTTCTTTTGGATCATCAATATTCCAATTATCAATATCATTGACAAATAATGCAGGACATGATTCTTTATCCATACAACCCATGTTGATAGTTTTAATAGAATTTTCAATCATGGAACTAGATAATAATTTGGGTTGATGATTTTTTAAATTAATTCCAATTTCAGCCATCACTAAAACAACAGTAGGGTTAAGATGCAATGAGGGAGTGGTCCCAGCACTAATTACATTGAATTTGTTTTTAGCATATTTTTTAAAAAATGCCTCAGCCATCTGACTTCTTCCCGCATTTTCTAGGCACACAAATAGAACATTATCAGATACGCTCATACTATAACATAAATATTAATTTATATAAATTTAGATTGATATGAATGGAACTAGTCTTCTAAAATGTATTTGTGATGAAACAAGATTTGAAATTTTAGAATTATTACAAAAAAATAACGAATTATGTGTAAATGATTTTGTAAATGAATTAAAAAAAAATCAACCGTTAGTATCACATCATCTAAAGACATTAAAAAAATGCGGTATTGTTAAATCAAGAGATGAAGGAAAAAAGGCAATGTATAAAATTTCAAACAATCAATTATCAGAATTAATTACAAATATTACAAAAACATCAAAAGAAATTCCAAACTTATGTTTGGATAAAAATTGTTGTTAGAATTTTTCAGTGCGTAGTACGCCAACATCACTAACATAAAGAACGATTGCAAAATTTGCAAATAAAGTTCTAGAAACTTCCTCTACAATATCTTGTAATTTTTCTTCTCGTAAAATTATTTCAATTTTAACATTTTTTTCATTTTGTAAACCTTGACCACGCACTCCACGGGCCCCGTTCCCATTGACTTCATAAGTTGTATAACCAGTAATTTTATTTTTAGTTAAAATTTCCATAATATTTTTTTGTGCTAAAATTTCACAAGTTATTGTAAGTAATTTTACAGGATAAAGTTTCATATTAAATCCTTTAACCCATAATTGAATAAGTCTATCGATCCTTCAGGATCATGTAATAAAGATGAAATTGCAAACATGATAGGTAATAAGACAATAATGTTGTAAGGGAAGGTAATTCCCAATGCAGATGTGATGTAAAGACTAGGATTTGCCTGTGGAATTGCATTACGTAAAACTGCAGGTGCAGCAATAAATGAAGCACTAGCTAAAAGAAGACCAAACATCACTGAACCACCCAAGCTAAGACCCATTAGAGTGGCCACAACAACTCCAATAATTCCATTAAAAGTAGGCATAACTATAGCAAATGCAGTAAGAAAAACACCAACTTTTTTGATATCATCTAATCTCTGACCAGCAATTATACCCATCTCAATCATAAAAATTACAATTGCACCAGTAAACATTTCATCAAAAACAATTCTAATAGAACTAAATCCATCCTCACCAATTATGTAACCAATTACAATACTACCAAGTAAAATTACAATGGCCTTACCAGTAATAGATTCTTTTAAAATTTTAGAAAGTTTTGTTTTTGTTTCATCAATTCCAACATCAATATCAGATTTAGAATCATTTGTGAAAGATTGTTTTTTTATACGTATTTGTTTAGAGATAGCCATATTTGTCAAAAATATTGCCATGATAAATGCAACTGGCTCCAATACTGCCAAGACAGCTGCAAGATAACCTTCAGAGGTAACACCTTGAGTTTTAAGAAAAGACAATCCAACTGAAAAAGTCACAGCACCAACGGCACCATAAGTAGAGGCTAATGCATAAGAATCAAAAATATTGAATTTTCCTAATCGTTTTAAAATTTGATAATGATTTAAGGTAAATAACAAAGAAAGACCAATCGCAACAAGCATTGGGATTAACATATTTTCAAATCCAGTATTTCTCATCTCTAAGCCACCATGAAGTCCTATAGCTGCAAGAAGATAGATAGGTAAAAATTCTGAAATTGCTTCAGGGATTTTTAAATCAGATTTTATTCTAGCAGCGATAATTCCAAACAAGAAAAATAAAACTATAGGAGTAAGTAAATTAGATTGTATTAATTGTAAAATTTCCATCGGAATATCTCAAAAAAAAATTGCTGAAATAAAAATCAAGGTATTGAGAAATTAAACAAACAGATGAATGAGATAAGTGAACCCAATTCCCATTGCAGCACTACCAGGAATAGTAATTATCCATGAAAATACAATTTGTCTACTAACATTCCAACGAACAGCTCGTTTTCGTCTGGCAGAACCTGCACCCATAATTGTACCAGTAATAGCATGAGTTGTACTTGCAGGAATACCCAAAGTTGCAAAAATTGCAAGCATTATTCCACCACCTGTTTCTGCTGCAAATCCTTGATAAGGTTTGAGTTTTGTAATTTTTACACCAAGAGTTTTGATTACTTTGTAACCTCCAAAGAAAGTACCAAGTCCCATTGCAGATGCTGCAGCTAAAATCACCCAAAGGGGTATTTCTAGTTCAGGAATCATTCCTGCAGAAAATAGAATTAATGCGATAATACCCATAGTCTTTTGTCCATCATTAGCACCGTGAGTTAAAGCAAACCAAGCAGAAGAAATGATTTGTAAACGTCCAAAAGTTTTGTTAACTATTGCAGGTTTTCGACTTGCAAAAATAGTAATAATTAATCCAGTTAACAGTAAACCAAAAATTATTCCACCAATGGGGGCAATTACAAT
>JGI26258J51719_1000554_pt1 | contig 15582 bp, 9 predicted proteins | sample SaaInlLV_10m_DNA_3_FD_51719 | JGI IMG/M metagenome (IMG submission 51719)
CTGCAAACAGCAGAAGGAGCTCTAGAGGAAGTCAGTCGCTCACTTGTTCAGGCACGTCAGTTGGCAGTACATGCTGGTAACGAAGGCGCAAATGATCCAAATATGCTCCAGGCAGATCAAGCAGAATTTGACAATGTTTTACAGCAAATCAATCGTATTGCTTCAAGTACGCAGTATGGTCATAACTTTTTGCTTGATGGAAGTCGTGCCGGAAACGGAGTGACTACCGGAGATAACTTAGAGTTTATAGATGCCGGAGTTACAGCAAACTCATCCGGTCCAGGTGGTTATGCAGTGGATATTCAGCAAGCGGCAACGCGATCTATTCACAGCGGGAGTGTGGCCTTGACTCAGGGAATTATCGATTCCGGAGAGCAAATTACTGTTTCTGAAGGAGGTAAGACTGTTAACTTTTTAACAGAAAAAGGGAAAACAGTTGAACAGACTCTGAATGATCTGGATTCTGCAATTAATGATGCCGGACTGTCGCTGGAATTGATTCGTCCATTTCCTCCACAAACTGATGGGAGTACGCCGCTAAATATTACTTTAAGGCACAAGGAATTTGGAAGTGAACATACCTTCCAGGTTGCCAGCAACACGGCTGGACTTGTTTCAAACGTCGCAAATGTGAGTGTCGCTGTTGAAAACGGACTGGATGTAAAGGGCGTAATCGGTGGTGAAGAAACATACGGCAAGGGTCAAGTACTGACAGGTGCTGAAGGTGCCGGAACAACTGAAGGTATTCGTGTTAGATACACCGGTGAATCAGTTCCATTGGGCGGAAATGCCGGTACTCTAACTTTTTCACAAAATTCGTTGACATTCCAGGTTGGTGCAAATGCTAACCAGTTTTCGGAGATATCTTTACGTAGCATTAAATCATCAGATTTAGGCAAAGGAGAGTTAAACGATTCTAAATTTAGTTCTCTATCAGATGTCAAAATGCTTGAGTGCTGAAGAGGCACAAGATGCAATTCGGATCATTGATAAAGCAATTGAAGAGGTAAACGCCAGCCGTGGTGAAATGGGGGCGTTCCAGAAAAACAACCTGGAAAGTAACCTGAATTACTTGAGGATTGCTCATGAAAATACCGTGAGTTCAGAATCAGTAATTCGAGATGCGGACATTGCCTCCGAAATGGCCAGTTTTACACGTGATCAAATCATGATGGAAGCAAGTACAGCTATGCTGGCACAAGCGAATCAGAGTTCGATGAGCGTCATGAAGTTGCTGGGATAATACTTTCGGTGATTAAATTAGAACAGGCTTTCCGGAGAATCTACTGGAAAGCCTTTCTTAACACTGCAGTCTGCTTCTTGACTTAATCAATCTTGGTGCAGCTCAAAGCAGCTAAAAGTAAAGCTAAAAGTAAGCTGCAGGCATTCAGTATTTAAGACAAAGGACAAAAAAAGAAATTGTCCTTTGTTTTAAGTATTAAAGCTGAAGATAGCACTTTGTAAAAAGTCCTTAATTCATAATTTGTTATTTTGAAAGAATAGTAATCTTAAAACATATTCAGTTAAAAAGATTTATAGTACTGCTCGAAATAACATGGTTTAAACTTTTTATGAAACTGTCTAGATCAGCAGAATCAGTATGAAGGGACGATTCAAACTGGCTAAATAAGCGGATTTTAAAGTTAGAAATCGTGAAATATCCGGATTGTACAGTCGTGTTCAAGTTTCAAAAAAGCCAGAAATTATGGACTTCCTTTCAAGAATAGGAAAGGTGATTGGAATTCGTGAAATTTATCACTGGTCCAGTTGATAGAGCTACTGATCTGTCATGAATGGAATTGGAGAAGTACATTAAATTCCGGATATCTGCAAGTGTGAAAAGATGAACTTTCTAAATTGTCTTGCTCAGAAACAACCGAATCAGATGATTTGCAAACGAAAAATTGCTGTTAACAATGAAGGTGGATTAGCACTTAGAAAGTGCCTTCTTTTAATGCTCAAAGCTAAAAGTGTTTTATCGAGATAAACATGCAGACAGAATTTTAAAAATTGACTTTAAAAAATTAGGAGCTTGTTTGAAAGCTTTTAATCAGCTGAATGGTGAATATTCATTATCAGCTTATCATCCCTCATTTGTACAGATGAGGGCGCTGGAGATTCGCGCATGGATGCGGTGTTGAAAGCAACAATAAACTCTCACATGCAGTGAGGGTTGTTTAACACTCATAATGGAGGACATTATGTCTTTGCGAGTAAACNNTAATATGAGCGCAGTAAACGCTCACAGGAACGTTGTCAAAAATGCCNACGCTCAAGCAAAAACCATGGAGAAATTATCTTCTGGTTTAAAGATAAACCGTGCTGCAGACAGTCCTGCGCAATTACAGATTTCTGAGAATCTGCGTGCGCAGTCTGCAGGACTAAATCAGGCTATTGATAATTCACAGATGGCAGTTTCGCTGATGCAAACAGCGGAAGGTGCACTGGATGAAGTCAGCAGCGCTCTGATTCAGGCACGTCAATTGGCTGTGCATGCAGGCAACGAGGGTGCCAACGATCCAAATATGCTCCAGGCGGATCAAAGTGAAATAAATAATATCCTGGAACAAGTCAACCGTATTGCAACAAGTACGCAGTATGGTCATAACTATTTGCTTGATGGAAGTCGGGCAGGTAATGGAGTAACAACCGGAGATAATCTGGAATTTGTTGATGCNACTACTGAAGCACACAGTTCTGGTGTAGGTGGTTATGCAGTCAAAATCAATAACGCGGCGAGTCGGGCCAATCATACTGGTTCAGTAGCTTTGACTCAAGGTATAATTGATTCCGGTGAGCAAATTACTGTTTCAGAGGGTGGAAGAACTGTTAACTTTTTAACTGAAAAAGGGAAAACAGTTGAACAGACTCTGAATGATCTCAGTACGGCAATTAGTGATGCCGGCTTAGAGCTTGATTTGATCAGACCTTATCCACCTATGACTGACGGGAATGTGCCTCAGGCCGTTTCATTCAGACACAAGGAATTCGGTAGTGAACATACTTTTCAGGTTGCAAGTAATACAGCCGGACTAGTATCTAACGTTTCAAATTCTAACGTAGTTGTAAATGGTACTGATGTTGCCGGTGAAATAAACGGTGAAGTATCATTCGGAAAAGGTCAGGTTTTGACAGGTTCCGACGGTTCAGGTACTGCGGAAGGAATCAAGGTTCGTTATACCGGTGAGTCAACACCTCTTGGAGGAAATGCGGGAACAGTTACTTTTTCGCAGAACTCATTGACCTTTCAGATTGGAGCTAATGCTGATCAGCATTCTGAAATATCGTTGAGAAGCATCAAAACCAATGATTTGGGCAGAGGTGAGAAAAATAGTTCAAATTTCAAATCTTTATCTGAAATATTGGTGCTGAACGCGGATCAGGCTCAAGATGCTATCCGGGTTATCGACCAGGCAATTGAGGAAGTTAGTGCGACTCGTGGTAAGATGGGTGCGTTCCAGAAGAACAATCTGGAAAGTAATCTGAATTACCTCCGGATTGCACACGAAAATACTGTCAGTTCTGAATCTGTTATTCGTGATGCGGATATGGCTGAAGAAATGGCAACATTTACCCGGAATCAGATCATGATGGAAGCAAGTACTTCCATGATGGCACAGGCAAATCAGAATTCTATGACTGTGTTAAAGCTGATAGGGTAGTTTTTTTGAGCAGTGGACACGAAACACTCATTTGTTTTTCTGTCCACAAGCCTCATGCTTAATATTCAGCGCCCTGTGTTACGAAAGTAATACAGGGTTCCAGCCTCACTCCCAATTATCAAATCCAAATCACCATCATTATCCAGATCAACAAAAACCGGATTAGCTCCAACAGGTAATTTCAGTTCCTTAAAATATTCCGGAGAAGCTTTCCAGTTAATTGAACCTGTAGCATCAGGATCAAGCTCAAAGCTTTTCATCTTTCCCGAATCAGAGCCTATAATCAGTTCCGGCTGTTGATCGTTATTAAGATCTGCAATTATCGGTATTGCTCCGAGACCAACGTCCAAGTTTAAATATTTGCGTATCTCCAGTTGGAAACGGTTGCCTTTGTTGATGCCTGTACGTTGATATTTGTAGAGCTGTCCTAAAAAATTTCCAACAAGAAGATCATTAAGACCATCTCCATTTAAATCAATAACTGCAGGCACAGAGTTTCTTCCTCCAGTGACACCGATAAATGGTGTAGGATTGTAGACGAAATTTGCAAACTCAAAATTCCCCTTATTCTCCCAGTACTGAATGCTGCCCTGCTGATTGCCGACAAGCAGGTCTAAATCCGCATCTCCGTCTAAATCCGTAAAAACAGGTGCTGAATTCTTGCCTCCTCGATAATCAAGAAAATGCTTGCTTTCTAAAGTCCACTCAGCATCTACAGAGTTTTGTTCACGTCGGTAATATCTCAATTCTCCGGCTTTGTTTCCAACAATTAAATCAAGAATGTTGTCTCCATCTATATCTATAAATGCCGGAAAAGCGCGTCGGCCAAGCTCCAAGTTTCCATACTTGGAACTGACAAATTCGAATTTTGGATCTATCGGTTCCTTTTCCTCCGGATCCTTTTCGCTAACCGATTTTTCAAAAGCAATCTTTGTCTCAGACTGTTGCTCTTTTTCCTCTTCAACTTCAAGCATATTTTCAGTAAGGATTAATGTGCTCTTTTCTTCAGTATCTTCTTTTTTAATCACACCGTTATTTTTCCAAAATAACAGATTTCCTTCTTCATCTCCCAGCATTAAATCTGATTTGTTGTCTCCGTCAAAATCCGCAAAATGTGGGGTGCTGTAACCTATACTACTGATGTTTTGCCAGTGTTCTGCCTCTAGTTTCCACCCACGCAGTGCAGGAGATCTTTCAGGCGGGAGATGGCTAAGCAGACTTAAAAAGCCTGCACGACCGCCAACGACGAGGTCAGGGTGTTCATCTGCGTTCCATTTCCAAAAAGTTGGAGCAGCATTGGCTTTCAACTGAATTCCGGAAATACGTGTATTACGCAAAACAAAATGCGGTGCCGTTTTACTTCCTTGATTTTCGTAGTAAATTATCAAACCTTTACTATTTCCAACAAGCAGATCCAGATCATCATCTCTATCCATATCCTCTAGTAAAGGAGTGCTGAAACTTCCAACATCAATTTGCGAAATATTCACGTCATGGACTATCCATTCAGGTTTTTTTGCAGAACCTCGGTTGAGCAGCAATTCCAATTTACCACGTCGATTTCCGCTGATGATGTCTAAATCTCCATCTCCATCAATATCTGCTAGTATAGGTGAACTGAATTGTCTTTTATTATTTTTCAAGGCAGGAAAATGGATGGGGTACCAGTCAGTTCCTTGCTCAGTTCTGTTTTCAAACGCAAATATTTCTCCGGAGCGACTGCCTAGTAGGATATCGAGGCGTCCGTCTTTGTTCCAGTCACCGCTGGTGATGCTGGAATAGCGTTCACTACCAATTAAACTCTCTATCTTAAAAAAGTTTCTACTGGCTAACCAGAGTTGATTCCTGGTAATAACACCCTGTAATTTAAGTTTTTCAATTTCTTTATTTATGGCTGGAGTTTCAGCCTGATTTTCACCATCTGCAGTTGCAGGATCTGTCTGTACTGCATTCTCTTCAGCTTCCCCCTCATTAGCAGCTTGGGTCTCAGCGTCCGCTGCAGAGTTTTCTTCAACAGCAGAATCTACGCCAGCTACATTCTTGGTTANNCCGGAAGCTGNTGCAGGAGANACTTGATCCNGATTTGTGTCAATACTTAGATCGGGTCGTAAAATATAGGGATGTAATTCTTCCATGCNTGCTATTTTTACTTCTGCAGGTACACCGAAGGCTGCAGCAAGAGTGGCTAGACACTCAGGTAAACCTCTTAATTGCCTGCAGGCCTGCGAAAGAATATTATTAAAAGAAGCGGACTTATCGAGTTTTTTCAATTGAACTGCAGAAATTTTACTCAACTGATCCAGCAGAACCTCGTTGTTTTCATAATAGATAACCATGGACGAGGCTGTACCTAAAAATAATTCCGGAAAATTGTCCTGATTCAGGTCTTTAAATGTAGGAGCAACGTTTGCTCCAGTATCAATAAACTGGAAGTGCTTTGATTTTAAAAGCCATTGCGGCGCAAAGCGGTCACCGTTATTAAGATAATAATTTAATTTTCCATTTGATTTGCCTACAACCAGGTCCAAATCTTTATCCTGATCCCAATCTACTAATTCCGGAACTGCATCTATCTGCGGAGCAATGTCCGCAAGCAGTTCAGGCTGATACTTACAGCGTAAATCAGGTGGATCCGCAACATTAAATGCAGTACAAAAAACTGCTTCATCTGTCATTCCGGAATTAAAAAATATATGAATTTTTCCGGATCTTGTGCCAATTAATAAATCCAAAGCACGGTCACCGTTTAAGTCTGCAAAACGGGGTACACTGTTGCCTCCAAATTTTAAACCCATGTAAATTGGTGTTTTACGGAAAAAAACCGGACTAAGCTGATTTCCTCTATTTTCATAGTGAAAGATATGTCCATCTTTGGAGCCTATAAATAGATCAAAGTCACCGTCATTATCAATGTCCGCAAACTCAGGTGCGGCGTTACTGCCTACATCAAGGACTGTTTTCAACAGGGTTGGATTGTTTTGTTCGTCCAGACCTTCATGGATCACTACAAAATCTTCGGTCTGCAGTTCAAAGAGTGGTGCTGAAAAACTGCCTTGATTAAGGAAAAAAGCAATGCGTCCATCTGCTTTTCCTACAAACAGATCATCATCACCATCATTGTCTATATCAACAAAACGTAACTGACTACGTGCAAAACTGCGTGTATAAAGCAGTTTGCGTTCNCCTTTGATCTTTCCGTAAAACTGGGGTGTCCAGTTATATGATGGAGTAAGCACATCTTCTTCAGCATAGACTTGAAGTACTGTACCCGGAAAAGAGAACAGTATCAGCACAAGATGTGAAAAGAGCAGAATTTTGAAAGTTTTTGAGGCCTTGAACATGAATAACAAGGATTTGGAAAAAAGGGTAGGAATTGAGTAAAGTTACTGTAAAACGCGTTAGTCTTTAGTGATTNTTTTCATGGATTCTGAACCTTTGAATAACTTGTAAAGTTGATTTTAGGAACCTGATCCTGTATAAGTTTAATGTGTTTCATCAACGAAATTTATAGAATCTTGGTCAACATGTCAACTTAAATTTAAGTAATGACATGTTGATGAAAATAGTTTTGGATCCTTTTTTTAAGTAAAAAAAATGACTCTAGTTTTGCTTTCAGTTTGTTTTAGCGTTGTCATCTGGTCTGCTGCTATGCACATCAGCTTTCTCAATATTAATGCTGAATATGTTCTCTCCAGCAGGCGTAGGACTAAGTCACTCTGGTGATGACTTATTTGCTTTTACACTAAAGTCTTGTCTGTTGATGCACAAGCTCGGTATGTTTATTACTCTTAAAATTTACTCAAAATATTAAAAGCTGCTGGTTTATTTGCCTGCTGCTTAATCATTAAAATTATTACAAGGAATTAAAATGGAATTGAAAATTGAAATAAGTAATATTCCGCTTAAAAATGAAAAANTAGCAGCACTTGTNGTTTTTGTAGCAGAAGACACAGATGCGTCTGGAAGCGGACTTAGGGATCTNCCNGACGAGTTAAAAAAACAACTNAGTACTGCTCTTAAGTTAAGAGTATTTAACGGAAAACAAGGCAGTAGCCAGCACTTTGTCTCAGGCTATACAAAAATTCCACAGATGCTGGCGATTGGTGTAGGCAAAAAAGATGAACTGGATGCGGAAACTCTTCGACGTGCTGCTGGAAAAGCAGGTAAAATGTTGCCTGCGTTAAAAGCAAATACTGTCGGATTCGTGATGACTTCTTTACTCCAAAAAACAACTGAAACTGATGCGGGGCAGGTTCTGGTTGAAGGTTTAACTTTAGGAGCTTATGAGTTCAATACTTATAAAAAACAGGAAAATAAAACATCAACTACTAAATTCATCAAAATTCATTGTTGCGATCCTGAAAAACTTAGTTCATTGAAAGCATTAAAAAATGGAAAAATACTCGCTGATGGAACAAATATGGCGAGAACTTTAGGTAATACTCCGGCAAATGATTTGAAACCTAAAGATTTAGCTGCAGAAGCGCTAAAAATAGCGAAGCAGTACAAAATGGAATGCACTGTCCTCGAAGAAAAAGATATGAAAAAGCTTGGTATGGGCATGTTGCTGGGCGTTTCACGCGGTTCAAGAGAACCGGCAAAATTGATCGTTCTGGAGTACAGTCACCAGAAAGCAAAACAGACAGTTGCTCTTGTCGGCAAAGGAGTAACATTTGATTCAGGTGGGATTTCACTCAAACCTGGAAAAACCATGGATGAAATGAAATTTGATATGTGTGGTGCAGCCGCAGTTTTGGGGGCGATGAAAGTTATTGGTCAGCTTAATCCAAAACTGAATGTGGTTGCAGTTATTCCTACTACAGAAAATATGCCCGGCGGTGATGCACAGCGTCCTGGAGACATCGTAACGGCACATAACGGTAAACGAGTCGAAATCCTCAACACAGATGCGGAAGGCAGGTTGATTCTCGGTGATGCACTGAGTTATGTGGTTAAGGAATTCAAGCCTGATGCGGTTGTAGATCTGGCAACTTTGACAGGTGCATGTGTTACCGCGCTGGGACACTTAACAACAGGTGCAATCACGAACAATGATGACTTGATGGAACAGGTTCGGAAGGCCGGAATTAACAGTGGTGACCGCGTTTGGCAACTGCCGAGTTTTCCTGAGTACGGTGAAGCGATAAAAGGGAAATACGCCGATTTGCAAAATATCGGTGTCGGAGATTCCGGAACTATTATTGGAGGTTTGTTTTTAGAACATTTTATTGATGGGACGCCGTGGGTTCATCTTGATATTGCTGGAACATCATGGAATGTAAAACACATCGGTTATCATCCTAACAGTGGTGCAACAGGAGTTGGAGTGAGACTACTTGTTGAGCTGGTGCAGAACTGGAAAACTGTGAAATAAGCGTTAATAGATTAAAGTTGAATCTGTTGAAGACTGAATTATGAATAAAAGTCGCGACACACAATATCACAAACTGGTCAAGAAACTGATCAGCACGGAGCGTACAGAATTGCTGAAAAGCGTTTTTGAACCGCTTAAACCTGTTGAAATTGCCAATATATTGCTGCAGTTGAAACTGCAGCATCAACTGGTTGTACTGGAAAATCTCGAAAGAGAAATTTCATCAGAAGTGCTCAATAATTTGCAGGACTCTCCATCAATTCTAGGAGACATTGTAAAGCAATTGTCGCCGGACCGCTTGAGTGATGCAATCGAGGATATGCCGCAGGATGACGCGGCGGACTTTGTCGGACTTCTTGATGATGATGATGCAGATGCACTGCTTGAAAGACTGCCGGAAAAAGACCGTGAAGAACTGACCTATCTGCTGCAGTATGACGAAGAAAGCGCTGGTGGATTGATGACCCCTTACGTAGTTGCGATACGTAAAAATCAAACAGTTGCTGCTGCGGTAAAAGAAATTCAAAAATTTATCAAAAAGGAAGGTTTTGAATTATTTTATACGGCTTATGTAGTTGATGAATATGATCACCTGATTGGTACTATTGGTACAACTGAACTCTTATTGGCGGAACGTAACACACTGATCGAAAATTTGATGAATCCTGAAGTAGTAGCAGTTGATCAGGATTTGGATCAGGAAGAAGTAGCACGGATTGCCAAGGAATATGATTTGGTTGTAGTTCCCGTCATAGACAAACATTTACGTTTAATAGGTCGTGTCACACTGGATGATCTAGTGGATGTGATTGTTGAAGAACATAATGAAGATTTGGGCCACATTGCTGGAACAGGTGATGAAGAAGTTACTGAAACATCTGTTTTACGAGCGTCCGGTGACAGGTTGCCCTGGCTGCTTGTTGGATTGTTAGGCGGCTTTTTAACAGCAATTGTGATGAGTTATTATGAAAATGCGCTGGTTTCATTACCTGATGTAACTTATTTTATCCCGCTTGTCGCAGCGCTTGGAGGAAGTATCGGTATACAATCTTCATCAATCGTAGTACGCGGACTTGCTACCGGTGCTATACAAACTACTGATATGCTTGTTCGTCTTTGGAAAGAGTTAAGGGTTGCAGTATTAAATGGAATTGTCTGTTCCTTTATACTGACAGGGATGTCTTATTATCTGACACATGATTTGAGTAGAGCCCTTACTTCAGGATTATCATTATTAATAGTTGTTTGTTTTGCAGCAACAGTTGGTTCAACAATTCCAATAATACTCAAACGAATGAATATCGATCCTGCTTTAGCAACAGGTCCATTTATCACGACAACCAGTGACATCATAGGTATCGCAATTTATCTTGGCTTTGCTTTTAATGTCAGCTTTTCTTCACTTTTAAGTACCTGATTTACAAATGCCTTTTCGAGATATTTTCGGACAAGAGCACGCAATTGACCTGCTTAAGCAGGCTGTCCGGAGAGACAGGATGCCTCACGCATGGTTGTTTACCGGTAAAGCAAATATTGGGAAATTTAAAACTGCAGTTGCTCTTGCACAACAACTTAACTGCAGAGAATGTGGAGAGGACGCATGCGGAGAGTGTGATTTTTGTCTGCAGATTGCTGAACAAAATTTTCTCGATTTTCAGGTGCTGATTCCTGATGGTAAATTTATCAAGATTGATCAAATACGCAAATCTCTGAATTGGCTCCAACTCCATCCTGATCAGGCAAAAAAGAGAGTAATGATACTTGATGGTGCAGAACATTTGGGGCGAGAAGCAGCTAATGCTTTTTTGAAAACTCTGGAGGAACCGGCACCAGATACATTATTGATATTAATTGCAGAATCAGCACAACAGTTACCTGAAACCATCGTTTCACGCTGTCAGCAAATTCGTTTTAGACCATTGTCTGATAAAATCTCTGAACGTATCTTGAGGCAAACTACGGAGTTGACAAGCGAACGGATACAGTTGCTGAATGCGTTCAGCATGGGCAGCGTTAACGGAAAGCTGGCCGCGAGGCTTGAACTCATGGAAACAGTTCAGCAAACTGCTATCGGCTGGTTGAGCACTTTTTCCGCGGCAACCCTGGAAGAAATGCTGCGTACCTGTGAAACATGGGGCAAGTCGAAAAATGAAGAATGGAGTTTGCTGCTTGATTTTCTCGAAACTTGGTTTCGTGATTTAACTTGGCTGCATCATGGTTTACCTGAAGAAAAGTTGATTAACCGAACAGTTAATTCTGGGGACAGCCGCATTTCGGCGTTGAAAATTTCTGCAGAGCATTTTAATTTGCAACAAATTCATGAAATATTTAGCCGAATAGCAGAATCAAGAAGGGCAATTGAACTTAACGCAAATAAGTCGCTCGCTATTGAATCACTTTGTCTGCACATGTACCGTAAGGCGGCATGAAACTTAAACTAAAAGATATTAACAGGACTTTAGCTGTGAAACAGAAGTTTTCATCTCTGCTTCTTTTGTTTTTTGCAATAAGCTTTTTTTCTGCTGTTTCAGGTGCAGTTGCCCGTCAACCAACACCGGCGGAACTTGAAGCAATTCAAAATGAAACCAGGCTTGTGTTTCAGGACTTTCTCCAGCTTTGGCAGGAGGAACGCTATTTTGAACTGTACAAATACGGTAAACAACAGTCCACAAATCAAATTACTATTGAGGAATTTGCGACACGTATGGTTGAGCTGGACTGGGTACCTGTGGGCTTGCTTACTGAAAAAAATCCTGAAATATCATATCGCTACCGTACATTGCTTTATGTGAATGCCGCTATCGTTTTTCGGCACAAAAGCAATTTCGATTTGCAGTTCACCAAGCAACAGTCTTTTTGCTGCTTAAGGAAAGCGGAAAGTGGCGTTTCGATTTACTGCAGATGATCCGCTCTCCTTTTTATTCTCCGTTACAATAGACAAAATATAATTTTTAAACTGCCTCAAAAAAATGGCCGAAGACGATGTTAACTTAGTCGGTACTCTGGAAAAAATAGTGTACAGCAATCCGGAAAACGGATTTTTAATTGGTACATTTCTGACAGAGAATTCCACCAGACCAATTACTGTAAAAGGCATTGTTTTCAACACACGTGAACGTGAAACATTACGCTTAAAAGGTAACTGGGAGAATCATAAAGTTTACGGACGGCAATTTTCGATTCGTGAGTTTATGCCGGTTGAACCAACTTCTGCAGAAGGAATGGTACGTTATCTTTCTTCTGAAGTTTTTAAAGGAATTGGTGAAAAAACGGCTCAGCATATCGTCAATAAATTTGGCAAAGACACCTTCAAAATTATTGACAGTTCACCTGAATTATTGTCAAAAGTAAAAGGTGTACGCAAAAAACAGCAAAAATCACTGCTCGCAGCCTGGGATGAGCAGAGAGGTTTGCGTGATGTGATGACTTTTTTGCGTGGTGTCGGAATATCACACGCATATGCACAACGCATTTTTGCAAAAAACGGTTTGAACAGTATTCCACTGATCAAAGCCAATCCGTATCAATTGACGGATATTCCGGGAATAGGTTTCCTCACCGCGGATGGTATTGCACGTAATCTTGGATTCGATAAAAATTCTCCACATCGTGCTGCTGCCGGTTTACTCTATATGCTGGAACAACAAGCACTCAATGGCCACAGCTGTTTCCCGCGTCAAACTCTGCTCGAAAAAACATCGCAGGAGCTTGATATCGAAGCGGAAATGCTTAAGTCATCAATCCGGCAACTGCTGGATGATAGTTTGCTGCATAGTGAGAAAATCCGGAATAAAAATGCTGATGAAGAAGAATTGATTTCCAGACCGCGTTTTTATAAAGCAGAACAGAGGGTTGCAGAAAATATTTACCGTATCCTTAACAGCGAAGCTTATACCGTGTTTGAAGGTGAGTCCTCGCTGATTGATGAACAGGAGCGAAAGGTCGGTTTGCAGCTCGATCCTGCTCAGAGAGAGGCAGTTGAAGCTGCTCTTCAGCATAAAGTTTTAATCATCACCGGTGGTCCCGGAACAGGCAAAACGACCATTGTGCGCTTTATACTTGGACTGATGCGTCCCAGAATTCCCTCAATCGGACTTGCCGCGCCGACTGGACGTGCAGCTAAGCGTATTACAGAAACAACCGGTTCTGCAGCTTCTACAATTCACCGTCTTCTGGAAGCAAGCAACATTGGGTTTCAGCGTGACCGGGAAAAGCCGCTTGAGCAGGAATTGCTGATCCTTGATGAAACCTCAATGATCGATACTCTGCTGATGGACAGTTTTCTGGAAGCCGTACCTTCGGCATCACGGCTGATCCTGGTTGGAGATGTGGATCAGTTGCCCTCAGTAGGAGCAGGAGCTGTGCTTTTGGATTTGATTGAGTCCGGAACAATTCCTGTTGTACGACTCGATCACATATTTAGACAGGCGGCAGACAGTTTCATAACCGTCAATGCTCATAAGGTACGTCAAGGGAAAGTGCCTGATTTTAGTGCGTTAAGTCAGAAAGCGGATGCGGGAAAAGAACTGCTGGATTTCTACTTTATTAAAGAGTCCAATCCAGAAAAAATAGTAGAAAAAATTCTGTTAATGAGTACNGAAAGGATTCCCCAACGTTTTGAGTTGGATCCGATGATGGATATTCAGGTACTGACGCCGATGCACAGGGGAGTTACCGGATCTATNCACCTTAACCGGAAACTNCAGGAAAAGATGAATCCTGATGCAAAAGGTCTGGAACATCGTGAACAGTGGTTCCGGATTGGAGACAAGGTCATGCAACAGCAAAATGATTATGAAAAGCAGGTTTTCAACGGTGATCTCGGACGAATTGTTAATTGTGATCCGAAAACCAAAGAACTGCATGTTAAATTTGAACAGGGAATTGTGCACTATCAGGGTAAAGAATTAGATCAGCTTTCGCTGGCCTATGCGATTACAGTTCATAAATCTCAAGGCAGCGAGTATTCAGCAGTGATTTTACCTTTGACCACACATCATTACATGATGCTGCAGCGGAATTTGCTCTATACCGCAATTACACGCGGGAAACAACTCGTTGTTTTGATAGGAACAGAAGCAGCAATTAGTAAAGCAGTTGAAAATGAAGGCACAATGCGGCGTTTCACGGGTCTGCAGCATCAATTGTCAGAACTTGGGCTTAGTCCATTATTTTGATCAGAAAACAAAAAAAGTATGAACAAAATATTTGCAGGAAAAAAAGTTAAACTGGTTGGCTTGGCCGCGATACTATTGCTGTTGTTGTTAGATACTTCTTTCTGTTTTGCAGAAACCGGAGTAACAGCAAGAAGTATTGTTCTGGCAACTCATCAGCCTTTAAGCGGTCCGGCAATGGAATATTCTGCTATTGGCAAAAGCGCTCTTGCATATTTCAACTATGTGAACGATCAGGGAGGAATACATGGACGCTTCATTGATTTGAAAATAGTAGATGATCAGTTGAAACCGGAAATGGCTGCTCAGAGTTTGACTGAACTGACAGTTAAAAATGATATATTTGCGATTTTTAGCGGTATCGGTGGTAAAACTCATCAAGCAGTTTATCCTTTGTTAAAACAGCAAAGAATTCCAAGTTTTTTTGTAGGCTCAGATCTTCCGGAGTGGACTCAGCCTGTACGTGCGAATGTGTTTGGTTTTATGCCTACCGCAGATACTGAAGCACGTGTGATAGGAAAATATCTGACTCAAAATCATGCTGGTGCGGAACTGATCATCTGGTATGCGGAAAAACCAGTTTATTTAAGAGCAGTTAAAGCTTTGACAAATGAATTATATGGAGTTACCGCCAAGTTGCTGCCGGGAAAAACCGGAAGACTGGTTGCAGAATGGGAGCTTATCAGNGAGCGACAGCCNGATTTACTGGTAGTTTTGGGTAATTTTAGTGATCAACTGGATTTTTTAAAAGCCTCATTAGACTTAAATATTCCAATTTTTACAGGTCACGCTCTTGCTGACAGTCGACTTCCGGAGTGGCTGAACAGTAAACTGGCAGCACGTGTACGTGTTTTAACTGCATATCCGCTGATTGTTGAAACTGAACATCCCGGCAATAAATTACATCAGCAGATATTGAAAGAGTATGCACCTCAACTGTCTGCCAACCGCTGGACGCTCTACGGTCAGGGCGTGGCCGAATTAATGGTAGAAGTTTTGCAGCGCACTGGACGCTCACTGAGCAGACAAAAAGCCGTTCTGGCCGCAGAGAAGATAAATCAATGGCAGGGAAAATTACTCCCTCCGGTATTTCTTGATTCACGTAATCATCTCGCACTCAGTTCTTTCCGAGTTTCACAAATATCATCCGGCAAGGTTAATCACCTTTCTGAATGGATTGACGGACGATGAACAGGAAATGTGCCACAGAGGTGCCACAAGGCATCAGGACTGCTGAAAAAGAGGGAGTTGACAACATCACCAATAAAACCGTTTTAGTTGAAGAGAAGGCCCGTTTGATTGGTTTTCCGTTTACTAAAGCAGCAGCAAGTCTGGTTGCAAGCGCACTGAGCAATCAGCAGGTGCTGGCATT
>JGI26258J51719_1000626_pt1 | contig 14212 bp, 12 predicted proteins | sample SaaInlLV_10m_DNA_3_FD_51719 | JGI IMG/M metagenome (IMG submission 51719)
GATATTATTGATGCAAAATTAGTCATTGCAGCGGACTCTCGTTTTTCAGAAATTCGTCGAAAAGTCGGTATTCCTACACTAATGAAAGATTTTTCCAAAGTTATGATTGTGACTAAAATGACTCATGAAAAGCCTCATCATAATATCGCTCTAGAGTGTTTTGATTATGGAAAAACACTGGCCTTGTTGCCAATGGTAGGTAGTGCGTCTTCTGTAGTTCTAACGGTCAAGACCAATGAATCTAAAAAAATGCTAGACATGAGTGATGCTGAGTTTAATAAATTTATCACACATTTTTTCAAGCATGAATTTGGTGAAATGACTCAAGCAGGAGTAAGACATTCTTACCCGCTAATTGGCACGCATGCGCAAACATTCATTGCGCAGAGATTTGCGCTTATTGGGGACGCTTCTGTTGGTATGCATCCAGTGACTGCTCACGGCTTTAATCTGGGCTTAAGAGGTCAAGACATACTGGCTAATTTAGTTAAAGAGGCGCTAGATCATGGGCAGGATATTGGCTCTGATGCGTTATTAAAATTATATGAAAAAAAGCATATTAACCTAACAAGGCTAATGTTCTTTGGCACTAATGGAGTTGTGGCGTTATTCACTAATGATGCACCTGTTATTAAGCAAGTGAGAAGAATAGTCTTAAAAATTGCAGAGCACTTTCCGCCTGTTAAGTATTTAATTTCGCAGCATTTGACCGAAGCCAAGAAAAGTAAATTCCTTCCTTTCTAATGAGTATCGATTTACAAAAACTTAGGCGTGAATTTACCAGTAATGGCCTGTCACGCACTCAAATGGATAAAAACCCTTTTGTCCAGTTTGAGCAATGGATAAAGCAGGCTAGTGATGCTGATTTGACCCTGCCAAATGCCATGAGTTTGGCCACTAGTGATGCTGATGAAGTCAGCCTTAGAACAGTTTTGTTAAAGTCGTTTGACGAGCAGGGGTTTGTATTTTTTACTAATTATAATTCAAAAAAATCTCGCCAAATTAAATCTAATCCCAATGCAGCTTTACTTTTTCCATGGTTAGATCTGGAAAGACAAGTCAAGATTTCAGGTCGAGTGGAAAAAATCTCAACACTGGATTCTATTAAATACTTTTCATCTCGTCCAAAAGACTCTCAATTAGGGGCTTGGGCTTCGAACCAGTCAAGTGAGCTATCATCAAGACAAGCTTTGTTAATGCAGTTTGAAGCCATGAAAAGTAAATTTAAACAAGGCGAGGTGCCGTTGCCAGATTTTTGGGGAGGGTATCGCGTTGTTCCCCATAGGATTGAATTCTGGCAGGGGAGAGAAAATCGATTACACGATCGACTTGTCTATCTTAAACAGGGTGAGAATTGGGCAATTGAGCGCCTAGCGCCGTAAGTTCTTGATAACCGCTTGAGTATCAGGTTTTTTTTCGGTCCAAAATTCAAAACTACTGGCCGCTTGCTCAACCAACATGCCCAGTCCATCGGCAATAATTGAGGCGTTATTCTCTTTAGCCCAAGTCATAAATGGTGTTTGCTGTCCATACATCAAGTCATAGCAAATAGCGCCATGAGCACAGCCATTGGCGATATCAGGCATTTTTCCATCCAATGAGGCACTGGTTGCATTAATAATAATATCGATTGGATCTGATTTGATTTTATCCAGTCCAAAGCCGCAAGTAGAGCCATATTTTGAAAAGTCATCTGCTAATTTTTCTGCTTTACTTGCCGTTCTATTGGCAATCATAACTCGACTTGGTTGCTGCTGAAGCAATGGGAGAGAACGATACCCTGTGTTGCTCCGCCAGCACCGAGAATAAGTATTTTTTTATTTTTAAGTGACAAGCCTAGATTTTGAATTAGGTCATTAACCAGTCCCAACCCATCAGTATTCTCACCAATCAACCGATCTTCTTGCACTTTGATTGTATTAACGGCGCCAGCCATCTTTGCATTTAAGGTAAGCTCAGTGGCCAGCTCAAATGCATCAATTTTAAAAGGGACGGTAATGTTAAATCCATCTCCTCCCGACGCGACAAATCGTTGGGCCTCTTGTGAGAAGTTGCCAATAGGCGCCAGAATTTTGGTGTAATTAACCTGGGTAGCAGTTTGCTGTGCAAACTGAGCATGAATGGCAGGAGATAGGCTGTGTTCTATAGGATTGCCAAATACTGCTAAATTGTACATAAATTTACTCTGGTTACTTTGTCTCTGACTGCTTGACTTCGGGCTGTTTTACTGCCGCAGGAGTAGGTTCTGTTTTTTGACTAGCATTTTGAGTGTTAGCTTCAAGCTTTGGCTTATTTGCTAACTCGACAGCAGGACTCTTAGGCATAGTGTTTTCTTGAGCATTGTTTTGCTTATTGCTTTGGTTTTGTTGTTTTTCTTTGTTTTGCTGCTTAGCAGGTTGCTTGTTAGCTTGTTTCTTTGGCTGAGCTTTTTGCTGCTTAGCAGGTTGTTTGTTTCCTTGTTGTTTTTCCTTGTTTTGCTGCTTAGCAGGTTGTTTATTAGCTTGTTTCTTTGGCTGAGCTTGTTGTTGCTTTGCCTTATTTTGCTGATTTTGATTGGTAGGCTTGTTCTTATTACGGTTTCGATTACGGTTTCGATTACGGTTTTTGTTATTAGAGTTTGCTTTTTTCTTATTAGGTTTGTTTTTATTTTTACCAAATATTGCTGCCTTAATTCTTGCAAATAAAGAAGGTTTCTGCACTTCTTTTACACGCTCAGGTACGCGGGTTTTTGGTCGATTCATGTTTATTTCTGGAATCTCAGATTCATCTGCTAGTCCGTTTTCAGCTAAGGTTTGTTGTGGCTTAGAGATGCCTTGATAGCTTTTGTGTTGAGATTTTTTACTCCCTTTTTGTTTATTGATGCTAAAGTTAGGAAATTGCATGTAAGGATTGGGTAGTAGTGTTATTTTGACACCATGTTTAGCTTCTAATTTTGCAATATCTTGACGTTTTTCATTCAGAATATAAGTGATTACTTCAACACTTGATTGGATTGTAATTCTTGAGGTTTGATTGCTGGCATTGCAACCATCTTCAAGTTGTCTAAGAATTGAAAGTGCCAGTGTTGGAATGGTTGGCGTTGTGCCACGACCATGACAAGCTGAGCAAGATTTTTCAACAGATTCAGTGACTGAGCTCATGAGGCGCTGTCTAGACATTTCAAGTAGGCCAAATTTAGAAATATTACCAATTTGAATGCGTGCACGATCTGACTGTGTTGCTGTTTCCATGGCTTTTTCAATAGCCTGGCGATGCTCTTCAGTAGCCATATCGATAAAGTCAATAACAACAAGTCCACCAATGTCGCGTAGTTGTAGTTGAAGGGCGATTTCTTTAGCTGCTTCTAAGTTGGTATTGTAGGCAGTTTCTTCAATGTCAGAGCCTTTAGTTGCTCGTGCGGAGTTAATGTCAACAGCGGTTAGAGCCTCTGTTGGGTCAAATACAACAGTTGCACCAGTGCGTAATGTAACTTCACGGTTAAATACGCTCTGTACTTGACTTTCAACACCCATATGGTTGAATAATGAATGTTCACTTACATCGAAAAATTTAATACGATCAAGGTACTGAGGTAGTACAAAGCTCACAAACTCTTTGGCATTTTGGAAGGCTTCTAACTCATCAATAATCACACTATCGGTATCAGAGCGTAGGTAGTCGCGTAGTGTGCGAATAATGATATCGCTCTCTTGATAAATCAAGAAGGGTGAAGGGCGTTTTTCTGCTGCTGTATTGATTGATTTCCAAAGATCAGATAGGTAGTCAACTTCCCATTGTAACTCTTCTAGGCTTTTGCCACTACCTGCTGTACGTATGATAAGGCCTGAATTTTTAGGCATGACAATTTTGCCAATAATTTCTTTTAAAGATTGTCTATCAGTTGAGGTGATTTGACGTGAAATTCCGTGACTTTTTGGATTGTTTGGCGTTAGGATCATGTAAGCGCCAGCCAAATTGATATAGGTGCTAGTGCAGCACCCTTGTTGCCACGCTCTTCTTTTTCAACCTGGACAATGATTTCCTGCCCTTCTTTAAGAACATCTGAAATAGTAAGCTTAGAGCCTTTTGGCGTAGCACCATTGTAAAGTGATTCTGCAACTTCTTTAAAAGGCAAGAAGCCTTGTCTTTCTTTGCCGTAATCAACAAATGCAGCTTCTAATGATTGCTCTACTCGTGAGATTTTCCCGCGATAGATATTGCCTTTAGTCTTCTTATTAAGACTGGTCTCAATGTTAAGTCCAGTGAGTTTTTTGTTCTTGACAACACCAACTCTGATTTCTTCCTTGTGAGTGGCGTTGATTAAAATATGATTCATGGTTAAGTCCTTGTAGTGGAGGACTTATGTGCGTACATAGGTAATCAATACTAACGTATCGATTTGATATTAAAGTGTGATTTGTGTTCATCATAAATGATAAAAAACCTTTCTTTATAAGGGTTTTAAGACCCTTTTCAGGCGTTTCTGCTCTGTCGCAGAAAGCCATGAATTATTCTCTTATGTGGCAACAATAAGCCCAAAATATTATCAAACTTCTGTGGTTTTTTTCTTAGCACGGAAGCGTTTGTAAATTCTTTTAGCTGATAAAAATTAAATATCAAGCCCTTTTATTATAACACAAATATTGTCACTATATATTCTCAAGGTTTTTATATTTAAAGTTTTTATTGGTTTAAACTGCGTCCACCATCAACCGCAATAATTTGACCGGTAATGTAATCTGATTGTGCTAAAAATAAAACTGTATTAGCAATGTCAGTAGCGGCACCTTGTTTGTTTAGAGCGATTTTATTGAGCATAGATTGTTTTTGATCATGACTTAATTCAGCCTCATTCTCAGGCCATAAAATAGAGCCTGGAGAGACGCCGTTAACTCGAATATTAGGTGCCAACTCTTTAGCCAAGGTTTTTGTCATCATGGCAATGGCTGCTTTAGAAATATTGTAAATTGTGTGATTTTTCAGTGGCCTATCTCCATGAATATCAACAATATTAACAATAGACCCTTGATTCTCTGATAATTTTTTACTCAGTGTGCTTGATAAAAACAATGGCCCCATTAAATTAGTATTCATCGTGGTTTGATAATCAGATAAGGTTAAGCTGTTAATTGGCGTTGGGTAGAAAACAGAAGCGTTGTTGACGAGTAAGTCTAGTGATTCAATGGTTTGGCACAATTGCTCAATATCTTTGATATTGGAAAGCTCAGCTTGTATTGTTCTCGCAGAATTGGCACGGATTAAATTAAACTTATTGGCCAAATTTTCGGCGTCGATAGAGGATGTGTTGTAATGAATAATAATCGTAAAATTTGCCTCATGCAATGTGCGACAAATTTGTTGACCAATGCGGTGTGCACCACCTGTGACTAATGCTGTTTTCATATAAAATATCGTTGTGATGAAATTGAACGAAGTAATTAAAAATACTATTATACAAAATCAAGCGCCCATAGGTTTCGATGAATTTATGCAGTTGGCGTTGTATTATCCTCAATTGGGCTATTATCGCTCTGGATCGGAAAAATTTGGTGAAAAAGGTGATTTTGTCACTGCTCCTGAGACATCTGACTTATTTGGCTTTTGTCTAGCAAGGCAATGTGCCCAGGTTTTAAATGGTGATAATGATATTTTAGAATTTGGCGCGGGGAGTGGTGTGCTTGCTGCCCAGGTTTTGTTTGAGTTGGGGCGTTTAGAGTGCTTACCAAAGTGTTATTATATTTTGGAATTAAGCGGTGAATTACAACATCGACAACAGCAAACTATTGCCAAAGCATTGCCAGAATTATTAGAACGTGTTGTTTGGCTGGATAAACTACCAGAGCGTTTTAATGGTGTGGTGATTGCTAATGAGGTGTTAGATGCTATGCCTGCTAAGCGCCTTATACAGAAACAAGGGAAGTTTCATGAACTCTGTGTTGATCTTGATAAGGATCAGTTGAATTGGAGGCCGGATGAGACTGTTTTTGAAAAATCAGCTATTAAATTACCAGTCAACGTTGTTGAAGGCTACACCACTGAAATTAATCCAAGGGCAATGGCGTGGATTGATTCGTTATACGGAGCTCTTGATGAGGCGTTAGTTCTGCTGATTGATTATGGTATGCATAGAGATGAATATTTTCACCCGCAAAGACTGGATGGAACGCTTCGGTGCTATTATCAGCACAAGGCTAGCGACAACCCTTTTGTGTATATTGGTGAGCAGGATATTACCACTTCGGTTAATTTTTCAGATATAGCGGATCAGGCAAAATCTTCAGGTTTTCAGGTGGCTGGGTATGCAACTCAAGCGTTATTTCTAATCTCATTGGGTATTGATGAGTATCTGCTCACTGAGAAAGACAATGATCAGCGTATCAGTTTGGCGCAGCAAGTCAAGCAGTTGGTTTTGCCGAGTGCCATGGGGGAAAGTTTTAAAGTTTTAGCTTTAAGCAAGTCGATCAACGTAAAATTAAATGGATTTAAAGAACAAGACTTGAGTCATAAGTTGTAAACTTGTTATTATTATGGATTTCATTCAAACAATAGTATTATCTCTCGTTCAGGGACTAAGTGAATTTTTGCCAATTTCCTCTTCTGCGCATTTAATTTTAGTGCCTAAATTGGTTGATTGGCCTGATCAAGGCCTAGCATTTGATGTGGTTGTACACTTAGGCACATTAAGTGCCATTGTGTTTTATTATCGAGCTATTATTCGTCTACTTATTCAAGATTTTTTCTATTCGGTTGTTAAGATTCAAACAGTTGGCCAATCCAAAATGGCTTGGGGTGTGTTGCTTGGTACAATTCCAGTTGGATTGGCGGGTTTAATATTCAAAGATTTTATCGAGTTAAATTTACGATCAACTGAAATTATTGCTTATTCAACCTTGGTATTTGGCTTGTTATTAGGCTTTTCAAGTTGGGTTAATGCTAAAAATCAGCAGCCTAGATCTGAGCTAAGTTGGAAAGATGTGGGATTTGTGGGGGTAATGCAAGCCCTGGCACTAATTCCCGGAACATCTAGATCCGGCATTACTATTACAGCAGGATTGCTGATTGGACTGTCCAAGAATATGTCAACCCAGTTTGCTTTTTTACTTTCTATCCCTGTTATTACGCTCTCGGCTTTACTCATGTTGTTGGACCTATATCAACAACCTCAAGTGGTTGATTGGCCTATGCTTATTATTGGGTTTTTAGTGGCGGCAGTTAGTGCATATTTCACGGTAGTATTTTTTATTAAATTATTAGACACTATTGGCTTGGTGCCTTTTGTTGTTTATCGAATTGTTTTAGGAGTGTTATTATTAGCAATCTAGTCCCGCAACCAATTTATAGAAAAGACTATAAACCGAGCAATTACTTAATTCATACAACAGAGCTTAGTTTTGATCTGCGCGATGATAAGACTTTGGTGAGCTCAAAAATCCATTTTTACAAAAATCCAAAATATCAGGCAGGTGACAACAGTCTTTTTTTAGACGGCATTGATCTTGAATTAATTTCTCTTGTCATAGATGGCGAGCGCGTTGATTATGAACTAAGCGATAAGGGTGTGCAGCTGCGTCATTTAAAAGGTGAGTTTGTTCTAGAGATTGTGAATCGTATTCATCCTGAAAACAACACCAGTTTAAACGGCTTGTACCAATCTAGTGGTAATTACTGTTCACAATGTGAGGCGCATGGTTTTAGGCAAATAACGTATTATTTAGATAGGCCTGATGTTCTAAGCGTATTCACAACACACATTAAGGCAGAGGCAGGTCGTTATCCCGTATTACTAAGTAATGGTAATTTATCAAGTGCATCTCCAGGTCAAGCGACTTGGCATGATCCAACACCTAAGCCGTGTTATTTGTTTGCGTTGGTGGCTGGAGACTTTGCTGTATTAGAAGACCATTACACCACACTTTCTGGTCGAGAAGTGGCGCTTAAAATTTATGTTGAAAAGCATAACATTGGCAAAACTCAGTTTGCCATGGATTCACTCAAGCGCTCATTCGCTTGGGATGAATCACGCTTTAATTTAGAGTACGATCTGGATATCTACATGATTGTTGCGGTGGATGATTTTAATATGGGCGCCATGGAAAATAAAGGGTTGAATATTTTCAATTCAACCTTTGTTTTGGCTGACCCAAAAACCGCTACTGACAAAGATTTTATTAATGTTGAAGCGGTGATTGGCCATGAATATTTTCATAATTGGACAGGCAACCGAGTCACTTGTCAGGATTGGTTTCAGTTAAGCCTTAAGGANGGGTTGACTGTTTTTAGAGATCAGGAGTTTACTTCTGATTTACACTCTCGATCCATTAAGCGCATTGAAGATGTGAATGCTTTACGCACATTTCAATTTGCTGAAGATGCCGGACCTATGAGGCATCCTGTTAGGCCTGAGAGCTACATAGAAATGAATAATTTTTATACGCTAACGGTCTATGAAAAAGGTGCGGAAGTAATTCGCATGATTCATAGTTTTTTGGGTGAGGTAGGTTTTCAAAAAGGCATGAAGCTTTATTTTGATCGCCATGATGGCGATGCGATCACAATTGATGATTTTGTATCAAGCATGAGTGANGCTAATGAATTCGATTTTTCCAAATTTATGACGTGGTATTCTCAACCGGGTACACCAACGATAAATATCAAAACAGATTATGATGAGAAAAATGAATGTTTTTATGTTGAGGTTGAACAAGATAATGAATTTGACTATTTTCTTCCGCTTAACTACGCCTTGTTAGATGATCAGGGNAGTACACTAAAAGAGGGTGTATTAACAATCCAACAACAAAAGCAGACGTTTGTTTTTGATCAAATAAAGTCAATGCCAATACCTTCTTGGTTGCGAGGGTTTTCTGCGCCAATTCACTTGTTGTCGGATTTAACCTTTGAGCAACAAATATTCTTAGTAGGACATGATAGTGATGCTTATGTTGTCTGGGATAGTGCGCAACAGATTTGGCTGTCATTAATCCTAACGCCCAACACAGCCCGTGAGCTGTTATTTTTTAATGCTATTGAAAAGCTTGTTCAAACTAGGCAAGATAAATCCTTGGTGAGTGAGATTTTAACCTTACCTTCTGAGCGATTTTTACATCAAAAAGTTGTGGTGATTGATGTGTTTGATATTCACCAAAAGCGTGAAGAAATGGCCAGTAAGGTATTGGGTCGATTTAAATCTTTATTGCTAGAGACGTATCATTCTTTGAACCATGCCAAGGTCTACCAGCTAACACCTGAGGCGGTGGGAGAGCGATCTTTGAAAAATACTTGTCTTTATTATCTTAGCAAGGATAAAGGCTCTAACCCTGATCTGGCTCGCACTCAATTTGAGCAGGCAAATTGTATGACGGATCAGATTGCAGCATTTAGCGCGTTAGTTGCTAGTGATAACTCTTATAAAAAACAGGCGATATCAAATTTTTATCAAACATTTGAGCAGGATGTCCAAGTAATGGATAAGTTTTTTGCTGTTCAGTCTACTTCACCATTAGCCACAGTTGCTGATATTAAACAGCTAATGGAGCATGAGTTGTTTTCTTTTAATACACCAAATCGATTGCGTAGTGTGATTGGTGGCTTTACTCAAAACTACATTAATTTTCACAACCAATCAGGCTATGAGTTTTTTACCGATATTATTTTAAAGTTGAATCAGTCGAATCCGCAAATTGGTGCGCGTCTGGTTTCGGTTTATAACCATTGGGGGCGTTTTACGCCAGTACTAAAGCAACTGCAAAAACAACAACTGGAGAGAATTATTCAAAGTGATGATTTGTCTAATGATATTTTTGAAATTGTTCAAGCGGCATTGAAGTAATGTTAAAACTTAAACAACTGACTGACTTATTAACTGCGCAAAGGTTAACCGTAGCTGTGGCTGAATCTTGTACGGGTGGCGCACTCTGTTCTTTGTTAACCAGTCAAAGTGGCTCGTCTGTATATTTTGATCGAGGATTTATCACCTATAGCAACCAAGCCAAAATTGATATGCTGGGTGTATTGAAAAATACTTTAGAGGAGTTTGGGGCGGTAAGCGAGCAGACTGCTGGGCAGATGGCGAGTGGCGTTATTAATCAAGCAAAGACAGGTGTTTCGGTTTCTATCACCGGTATTGCTGGACCGCAAGGTGGNAGTCAAGAAAAACCAGTGGGCATGGTTTGTTTTGGTTTTTGTATTTTGGGCGCGTGTTTTACCTCTACACAAAATTTTGCAGGCAACAGACAAGATGTTGTTAATGCTAGTATTGATTTTGTATTAACCACACTGATTGATGAACTCTCAAGCTAGATTTTCAGTTGCACCAATGATGGATTGGACCGATCGCCATTGTCGATATTTTTATCGTTTAATGTCTAAAAATGCACAGCTTTGGACTGAAATGGTAACGGCTAAAGCTATTATTCATGGTGATAAAAATCGCTTGCTTGATTACAACGCACAAGAGCATCCGCTGGTATTGCAATTGGGCGGTAGCAACCCTAAAGAGATGGCAATCGCTGCTAAGGTTGGGCAAGAGTGGGGTTATGACGAGGTTAACATTAATGTTGGTTGTCCATCAGATCGAGTGCAATCGGGGAGTTTTGGCGCTTGTCTTATGCAGACACCAGAGACCGTTGCCAAATGTATTGAGTCAATGGGTGAGGTGATAGACATTCCACTTAGCGTTAAATCTCGTATTGGTGTGGATGATATGGAGAGTTATGATGAGCTAAGTCATTTTATTGAAACCGTACATAAAGCAGGGTGTAATAATTTTGTTATCCATGCTAGAAAGGCTTGGCTTCAAGGGTTAAGTCCTAAGGAAAATAGAACGGTACCACCTCTGAATTATGACTGGGTGTATCAACTTAAACAAGATTTTCCACAGTTAACGATTGGCATTAATGGCGGTATAACATCGCTCAATCAGGTGAATGAACACCTGCGCCATGTTGATAGCGCTATGTTGGGTAGGGCGGTTTATCATCAGCCTTATTTGCTTGCTCAGGTTGATCAAGAGATTTATCAGGACTATCATTCAACCACCTCTCGAGAGCAGATATTATTAAAATTTATTGAATATATGAAGCAGCAACAAACTAACCTGGTACCCATTAGGTCTATGACTCGACACATTTTGGGTTTGTATCATGCACAACCCAATGCCAAAAAATTTAAACGCTTGTTAAGTGGCAAGGTGGTCTCAATAGAGCATTTATATCAATGGCTAGATGAGGGAGAGACGCATGTCGAATCTTGATTTTTTTGCCAGTATTGATGTGGGAACCAGCAAAATTGCCGTTCTTATTGCTGACATTGAGGATAATAAATTCCATGTAATTGGTCATGCAATTGGTCCATCTTCAGGTGTTAAAAATGGAGTTATTGTTGATGTTGATAGCGCTTCACAAGCCATTCGAAAGGTAGTTGATAAGGTTAACAAAAAGTGTAGACGCAAACCTAAATTTATTGATATTAATGTCTCTGATTTGCATTTGAGTAGTAGTAATCAAAACCGACCAATTAGTTTTAATGGAAAGCGAAAAATTATCACTAAAGAAGACGTTTTGCAGGCGATCCAAAACTCTTCAGCAGGTACGGTTGCGACAAACAAAAAAAATCTTGAGGTTATCGTTAATAACTTTACTGTAGATGATCAGATTGAAACTTCTCCAATTGGAATGGAGGCTGAGGTTTTGGGTGCCCAAGTGCATCTTGCTTCGGTATCTAATCAAGCTATTAACAATATTAGTCATAGCCTTATTCCAAGTGATTTAGGCGCTGATAAAATCATTCTTGATTCGATTGCTAGTAGTGCGGTTTGCATTAATCAAGAAGACAAAGACAATGGGGTTTGTTTATTAGACATTGGTGCGGGTGTGACAAATATTTCAGTTTTTGTCAAAGGTGGTGTTGTTTTTAGCCAGGTGTTTAACATGGGTGGTAATAGAGTTACTAATCATATTGCTCAAGCGTATAACACCTCGTTTGATGAGGCCGAGCGCTTAAAAATAGATTATGGCATGATGCAATTAGATTCAACAATCCAAGATCGTTTAATTAGGTTTGAACAAATTGACTCTATTGAAGAGCACTATCTATCGCTCCATGAGTTGATTATGGTGATTGAAAAACCTTATAAAGAAATTTGTACACTGGTTAAAAAGAGATTAAAGAGTGAGAAGCTTGACAGATCTTTGAAGGCTGGATTGGTGGTGATTGGTGGCGCTAGCAAAATAGAACACTGTGAAGCTTTTTTGCTAAAAGAATTTCGTGCGCGCACCAGAGTTGCCAAAATTAATCGAGAATTAGTCAGTGGTAATGAGAAAATTTTAACAGATATCTCGTACTTTTCTGCACTCGGCTTGCTAGCCTGCAATACACCTAAATCTTATTTACAAGAGCCAGAACAAGTACAAAAAGGTGGCTTGTTTGGTACAATGCAAGAATTATTTAAGTTATAAGTGTCATGATTAAACAAAGAACCATTAAAAAGACAGTCAAGGCTAGAGGTATTGGTATTCATAGTGGCAGTGTAGTCAACATGACATTGATCCCGGCTGAGGTCGATCACGGCGTTGTATTTAGACGCATGGATGTGGGTGGAAAGTTAGTGCGAGCACACAATGCGTTTGTTAATGAGGTGGTACTATCAACAGGGCTTGAAAATCAAGGGGTAAAGGTATCTACAGTTGAGCATTTAATGAGTGCTTTTTCCGCGCTAGGTATTGATAATGTTTTGGTTGAGCTTGATTCTTTTGAGGTGCCGATTATGGATGGATCGTCGGCACCCTTTGTATTTTTGGTACAGTCAGCTGGCATTGAAGAACAAGAAGAGCATAAGCGATTTTTTGTCATCAATGAAACGGTGCGTGTTGAAAATGGTGATTCTTGGGCTCAAGTGTCCAAGCATGATGGATTTAAGGTTTCCTTAGAAATTAATTTTGACCATAAGAAAGTAAAAGAAAGCGGCCAACAATTGAGTATTGACTTTTCACAACAGTCTTATTTAAAAGAAATTTCTCGCGCTCGAACTTTTGGCTACATGAAAGACGTAGAAATGATGCAAAGGCAAAACTTAGCTTTAGGTGCGAGTATGGATAATGCGATTGCACTGAGTGATGACGATGTGCTGAATGAAGATGGTATGCGTTATCAAAATGAATTTGTTAAGCATAAAATTTTAGATATTGTTGGTGACTTGTATTTACTTGGCTCTAATTTAATTGGTCATTATGAAGGTTATAAGACAGGACACCTGCTAAATGACCAGCTATTATCAGCTATTTTAGAGAGACCAGATACTTGGTCAATTGAGACTTTCGAAGAAGAAAATTCGCCAATTCAATTCTATTCAGAAGATTGGCAAAATTCCTTGTAATAGTCAGTATATCCTAGTATTTCATTTGGTATAATCGACAAGTTTTTTATACCCTGTTAAAATAATGAAATTAAATGGTGCACAAATATTAGTTGACTGCTTGAAAAGTGAAGGTGTAAAGCACATCTTTGGCTATCCGGGTGGTGCAGTTCTGCATATTTATGATGCGCTGAATGCTTGCACAACAATTGATCATATATTGGTTCGTCATGAACAAGGTGCGGTGCATGCTGCAGATGGTTATGCGCGCACTAGTGGTAAATGTGGCGTATCGCTAGTGACATCAGGACCAGGCTTAACAAATGCGGTTACAGGTATTGCAACTGCATTTACAGACTCTATTCCAATGGTGGTGATTTCTGGCCAAGTGCCTTCTGCAGTTATTGGTAGTGATGCCTTTCAAGAAGTAGATGCAGTGGGTATTACGCGCTCTTGTGTGAAGCATAACTTTCTAGTAAAAAATGCTAATGATTTGGCAGAAACAATTAAAAAAGCATTTTATATTGCAACAACAGGTCGACCAGGCCCTGTATTGATTGATATTACTAAGGATGCCACTATTGCTGAGATTGAATATGAAGGCTATCCTGAAACAATTAAAATGCGCTCATACCAGCCTGAAGTTCAGATTAATGCTGAGCAAGTTGCAAAAGCGATTGCAATTATTGAAAAATCCCAGAAGCCAATTATTTATTCAGGTGGTGGCAGTGTAATTGGCAATGCTAGTGAAACGTTAACAACGCTGACGCGTAGCACAGGGTTTCCAATTACACAGACACTAATGGGACTAGGCGCATATCCTGCAACTGATAAACAGTCACTGGGTATGTTAGGTATGCACGGTACTTATGAGTCAAACAT
>JGI26258J51719_1000653_pt1 | contig 13792 bp, 8 predicted proteins | sample SaaInlLV_10m_DNA_3_FD_51719 | JGI IMG/M metagenome (IMG submission 51719)
ATTTTGTCCCATAATAATTGATGACTGTGAAAACTGATCGCCCTAAATTAAATTGGTACAAATCAGCCGTTTTGGGCCCATATAAAGCGGGACGTAACAGCTGGTACCAGAAAGGTACCGTTCAGCTCACGAAAAAATGGTGAGACATTTTGTAGATGCCCCGCGACCACGATCAATGAGTGCAGGAAGAACGCTGCCGCTGCTGCATAAGAGCGGAAAAGAGATAGAGGTAGTGATTGGGCTCAACCCTATTGAGTATCAAGAACATAAATATGTATTGGTGATCCTCTGTGATCTGGGCACGATTCAAGACGACTATATTCACACTGCGCCGTTGAGTGGAATGCTACGCAGACGTAATGCCTATATTGAGGGGAAACTATTATGCAGCCTCGGTAATAAGGTGCCTGTACAGATTTCAGGTGCGCTACTGCATAACGACAACCGGCAAAAAATTGAGGGGGCTGTCATTGTGCTTCATGATCTTACCGATCGGTTGCATCAAGAGCGTCAAGATCAGTATATATCGTTCAAAGCAGGAGCAGCCGATACTGGAGCCTCAGTGTTGCACAATCTAGGTAACACCCTGACAGGGTTGGGAGGCATGGTTGCAGAGGTTGAGAATAAGGTTTCACTGGTAGAGCAGATCTCTGCTGCGACAGAAACCATGAATCAGCGAGTTAAAAAAGGGGAGCTGGAAGCAGAACATGTTTATCAGGCACTGGAAAAGATCTCCAGACTGATGAAAGGGGCGGTTACAGGTGATGAACATGATGTTGGAATGCGCTCTCTGTTTGAGCAGTTGAGGGCTGAACTCCATAGAATGGGAGTGCTTATCAAAAGTTACCACGGTACTTCGAAAGAGACGGGGGAGCGAAGTTATTTTAACCTGTATGAAGCGTTGAGTGATGCAGTTAACTTAGCTGGATTGACAGGCAGCCAACAGAGGTTTGAATCAAGCGTCGAGTGCGACTCCTCCATTGAAATTTTCCAATACAGAAATCAGCTACTTCAGGTTTTGTTGCACCTACTGCGAAACAGTGTCGATGCTGTTTCAACCTATCAGAGTGGAAATCCGAATGAACCTTGCTGGATTAAGGTCAGTGCCGTCAAAGTCAGTTCAGGTAGTTGGGTTGAGATCAAGGTAGAAGATAGTGGGTGTGGTGTTGATCCTCAGTTACAGTCCCAGTTGTTTGCGTCAGGCTACTCTACCAAGGGAGGAAATGGTCAAGGGTTACACTATCTGGCAAATTACGTAAAGAAAGAGAAGGGTGAATTCAGTTTTGAGAGTACAGGAGTAAACCAGGGAGCAGTGGTTCAGATAAGGTTGCCTGTAGAGCTGCCCTCTTAAGTTGAGGGGGCTGAACTCCCATTTAATGATGAGTTTGTTCTGAGTATCATATTGATTTGTTTGGCCTCCCCGACAGGGGTCGAACCTGTAACCTTGCCCTTAGGAGGGGCACGCGCTATCCAGTTGTGCCACGGGGAGAGGCTGTGGAGTATACAGATTGCAGTGGTTTGTAGTCTACTGGTCTAGCCAAGATATTAGAATACCACCTAGAAATTTACAGTTGAGAGAAATTTTTATGGGGGCTGTAAGGGGGTGAACGGATACCTATTAAGGATCGATAACGGGCAGCTCTTAACATTAGAAGCCGTTGTGATATGATTATTGAAGTTGACCTCCCCTACAATAAAAATCTTCTTCTAGGTTAAAGCGAATGTGTTCGAATGAAGCCCACTATTAAAAATATTAACAACCATGTGTTGGCAGTAGATAGTGATCCAGCTGCTCGTGCTCTCTACCAAAATGTGTTGCAGCCTATAGCGGGAGCAGGTTCCTATGAATGCCCTGCAGCTGATCCAGCCAACTTTGATCTGACCTTGGTGGAGCAGGGTAGAGATGCTCTCTCCGCAGTTGAAGTACTGAAAAATAAGGGGGGGCAGTTTGCGGTTGCGCTCATTGATGTTCATCTATCCCTAGGCATTGATGGGCTTGAGACCGCACGGCATATTCACGAGATTGACCCTGATGTTTGTATCATCTTTGCCACTGCAGACCCAGCCTTCAGCACCAAAGAGTGGAGCCAAAAGGTAGAGGGTGATGTGCTCTTTTACAGAAAGCCGATTGATGCGGACGAACTCTATCAGGTGATCTATAACAGTTGCCGGGGTTGGAGCCAAAATCATGCGCTGGCACAATTTCGCTCCACTCTAGAGCTTCAAGTAGAGCTGTTAGACCATCAGGTAGAGGAGAAAGAGCAGGCGCTGGAAATTATGCAGAAAATTCTGCAGTATCGTGATCAGCAGTTGTTAGAGTTGAATGAGAGCGCTCCTGAGCAGCTGGCTAACAATGCTGAGCGTAACGGTTCACTTCCCCCACCGCTTCTCCAGTTAACCACAGTCTAAAAATCACATGGAGTACAATCTATTCCATGCAAAAAGCACTTTCCTCTCCTCGCCCCATTACAGTGTCTGGCCGCACTTTTTCGAAAGAAGAGATAATCTCCATTGGCAAGGTAGTAACCTCCTGCAATGGCCTTAGCCGTAATGAGCTGGGGCTCACGGTTTGTGAGTTGCTGGAGTGGGAGCGAGACAATGGGAAACTCAAGTCACGAGATTGCTGGGACCTCCTAAATCAGCTCAATGATCGTGGTGATATTGCCTTGCCAGCACTGCGGGCAGGGAGGCCCAAGGGGAAAAAGACCACTGTATCTCATACGGAATCTGGGGAAGAGAGGGGCCTCATTACCGGCACGCTCTCTGATATTGCACCAATCAGGCTCAAGCTTGCTACCAGCAAAGATGATCTTGCGCTCTGGCGCGAACTATTAGATCGTTATCACTACCTCGGGTTCTCCACTCCATTTGGTGCGCAGTTAACGTATTTGGCCTATGCAGAAGGACTGCCTGGAGTTCGTTGCGGCGAGGTGGTGGCTGGCCTGCAGTTTACCTCTCCGGCATGGAGCATGAAGAGCCGGGATCAATGGATTGGTTGGGATAGTAAGGCAAGGAAGAGAAACCTACAGTTGATCGTCAATCAGGGGCGCTTTCTGATCTTGCCTTGGATTAAGGTAAAAAACCTCGCCAGCCATCTACTCTCTTTGGCAAGCCAACAGATCAGCAACGACTGGAAAGAGCACTACGGTAGGAGACCGCTACTGCTGGAGACATTGGTCAAGAGCGGTCGATACAAAGGTACCTGTTACCGCGCTGCCAACTGGACCCATGTAGGGGAGACCCGAGGAGAGGGGCGTAGTCGAGAGCATATAGAGGGAGCAAAACAGGGGGGTAAAAAGTTGGAGACAGCGGCGTCCGGGGTGAAGCAGATTTTTCTCTATCCACTTGCTTCTGCTACACGATCTCGTACCTCAGTTGAGCTGATACGCAAACAGCTTGCTTGCACTTAGATTGCAGGCACAGCCGCATGTTAAGCTGCTTGAGCCAAATCTGTCCCCTCATCAAAATCTACACACTGCACGGCATGTTCTACCAATGAAGCCGGCAGGTGGTTTTTCAAGCTCAGTGGAGCCAGGCGCTCCCTGATCGAGTCTGGAATCGGGGGTAGTGGTGGTGCNGTGCCACCCTCACGGCGCAGTCGAATCACATCTTGAATATAGTGCAGTGGTGAGGCCAGTCGTAGTCGGCAGGTGGTGATCACACTTGCCAGTAGACCAAGNGCACGACTCCCNTGTGCGGATCGCGTACCCTGCGAGATTCGACGCAGCAATACCCAGTGGCGCAATCTCTGCTCTGCTTCGTTATTGGTAAGGGGAAGCATCGGCAGCTCCAGTACACGGAAGATGGCATCCCAGTCATTCAGAAACTCCTTGCCAAGCTCACTGGTTTTTTTGAGCTTGGATTTTGCCATCTTCTCGCAAAGTGCCTTGAGGATATCGAGACTCTCTCGATGCTCCTCAATAATAGAGCGGTGTGCTGAGGCAAGACCGCCTTCACGTACCCGGTAGACAGCTTGCATCAGCTCATCCTCCATAATGGCAAGGATCTGTACCCCATAACGCCGCTCGGTTGGTGATAGGCTATCTCTCAATCCGCGCGCTTTACGAATTAGATGTGCCCAGCAACGCAACCGTTTTTTGAAGTGGCGATAAACTTTATAGCCATCACTCATCAGCCAACCATCATAACCGTCCTCAGTCAGAATCTGGAAAATCTCAGAGGTACGGTGACCGACATAAAAGAGCGCAGTGGCCGAAGTGATAAAACACCAAAGCCATAAGTTTTTCCCATGCTCTGGATGTGGGGTCTCATCGGCGTGCATCAGAGTCTCCTTGAGGAGATTATCCACCATCTCCTTCTCAAGCGGAGCAACTGCAGCAGCAGACTCAATGATCGTGTTTTGAATCGTTCCAACAGCAATTTTCAGAGCAAATAGATCCAAAAAGAAGAGTTGTACCCTGCGCCTGGAGATCCTCATCTCCATAGAGAGGTAAATAATCAGCGAGGCAAGCGCAGGACCAACCAATCGCCACTCAGTGAGCGTGACCCCAGACCAGTCTCCAGCTTGGGCTATACGGGAAGGGGTCTCACGATTGTGGTGTCCACATCCACAGGTTGCCTCATAAAAGATGTGTTTGGTATTGGTCAGCTCAACACCGGGGCTCCCAGAATCNCCATACTCCAGATCCACTACTTCATAGGCAGTCCAGGCAANCTGTCTGTTTTCTGTGAAATTGTTACAGCCACAGATGACGCACTCTCTCACGAAGTGACCTATCGTTTTCGTGATACTCAGCTTCTGCGTGCGTCCGAAGCCTTGTGATCCTGGTTGACGACCGGGCATTTTGGAGGATTCTGAGCTGGAGGCGTTATCGCTCTCATCGGTTTTTGGGGTTGGTGGTAGCTTTGGTGGGGCGTCGCTATCTGTTCTATTGTCATCGTCAACATCTTTGAGGTCGCCATCACTGGGAGATTTTGTTTCTGTGTCTGTGTCTGTTTTTCCAGATTCCCAAGGTGGCATACTGCCAGAGGGGCGGGAACTATTAGATGGGTTTTGGTTGAGTCGATTGCGTGCTTCAACTAGATCTTCAAGAAGATTGATGGTGAGCTTAGTCAGTGCTTCTGAGTCTTTAGCTCCGAGTTTTCTGATAGACTCTTCGTCAATCTGAAAGAGATCATGGTCTTTAAGATGCATACTTGTGGGAGTTGTTGCGTAGCTATGATTGCTACTCTCTCACAATGCTTATCTTTTGTCCACTATTTCGTTAAATTGATTACCCTAATGAACTGGGGTCTGAACGGTTACGTATGCCCGCACCCTTGCCGATAAAAGAGGTGACCTTGAAAATCGCCTGAATGATCTGGAACGGTTGGTTGCCGCCGAAGAGGAGGAGGAGGGGTTGAATGAGGCACAGATCAAGAACATAGAGGTTGAGCGCAATGCCTACGAGCTATTCAATCAAGCCTACCGCAACTACCGTAGCATTCACCAAGAGGTGCGTGATATCTCCCGCCTTAACTCCAATGCTCAGGCTCTGACGCTCTCTACCGAGCAGGGGCGCATCCAGTTTGATGCCGCTGAAGCGACCCTTAAGCAGCTGGTGAAAAAGGCAGATAGTGAGATGAGCAGTACTCTGCTGGATGCCGAATCGGCCTTTATAACCTCTCGCAACACCACCTTTATCATCGCTTTAGTAGCACTGATCTTTGCAGTGGCGGTCGCCTTCTTTATCGTTCGTATACTCTATACCCGAACTCAGATGATTGCCGAACGGGCTCAGCAGATTGCTATCGGTGTCGTGCTGGGTGAAGAGGAGGAGGAAGAGACTCAGGATGAGCTTTCGGTAATCGAAGAGTCGATGCGTCAGATCAACCGCTCTTCTGCCCAAATTGTTGAGCTGGCTTCAACACTGGCGACGGGTGCCTACGGGGATCGGCTTGAACCCCGTTCAACCAATGACCCGTTGGTCGACTCCCTGAACCGCATGAGTGAGGGGATGACCGAAGCGAGTGAGGTTGCGGCTACGGTGGCGCGTGGAGACTACCGTGCTGAGATTACCCCCCGCTCCGACCAGGATGTACTGGGTAACGCCATGCGACAGATGTTGCTCTCTCTGCGTGAGGTGAGCAACGTTGCCAATGCGGTGGTGGATAATGACTTCTCGGTTCGGGTGAGCAAAAAGAGTGATGAGGATCAGCTCGCTCCGGTGATGAACCAGATGATCGAAAGTTTGGGGGTTACCCTGACAGAAAATCAGAGCCAGAACTGGGTCCAGCAAGGTGTGGTTAGTGTTGGAAGCGCGACCAGTGGTGAGCAGCGCTTTGAAGAGCTGGCCGCGCATGCGATCACCGCGCTGTGTGAATACCTAGGGATGCAGGTCGGTGCACTCTATATTGTTCGCAGTGAAGAGGAGAAGGGTAAAGAGGGAGAAAAACGGCTCCACCTGCTGGGCTCTTATGCCTATACCGAACGTAAGAACCTCTCTAACGTGTTTAAGTTTGGCGAGTCACTGGTGGGACAGGCGGCACTGGAAAATCAACCGATTGTGGTACAGCAGGTGCCTGATGACTATATCAAGGTGAGCTCAGGGCTGGGTGAGTCGACACCACAAAATGTGATTGTCTACCCCTTCAGCTTTGAGGGTGAGGTGCGTGGAGTGATTGAGCTGGGGTCAGTTGATGCACTCAATGATGATCAGCGTGAAGTATTGAATCGGGTGGCCGATGGTTTGGGTATCGCCTTCCAGTCAGCGATTGCACGGGCAGAGCTGGATAAGGCGCTGAAAGAGTCACAGAGCTTTGCCGAAGAGTTGCAGACCCAGCAAGAGGAGCTGCAAGAGACCAATGAGCAGTTGGAAGAGCAGACTCAGGCGTTGGAGCGTACGCAGCGTGATGTAGAGGAGCGCAATCGTCGTCTGGTGGCGGCACAAGAGGAGTTGAACGAACGTGCAGAGCAGCTCTCCCAGTCGAGCAAATACAAGTCCGAATTCCTCGCCAATATGAGTCATGAGCTGCGCACACCACTCAACTCCATTCTACTGCTGTCGAAAATGTTGGCAGGAGGAGGGGTTGAGGATGATGAGGAGCAGCGTCTCAATGCACAGGTCATTCATGATGCTGGCTCTGATCTGCTGGGGTTGATCAATGAGGTGTTGGATCTCTCCAAGATTGAGGCGGGTAAGATGGCGGTTCACTTCTCCACCATCAATATTCAGGAGTTTGCCAACAGCTTCAAGGCCCTGTTCCGTCCACAAGCGATAGAGAAAGAGCTGGGGTTTGAGGTTGAGGTAGACCCCAATTTGCCTGCAACCTTCCGTAGTGATCGAGATCGGGTGCAGCAGGTGTTGCGTAACTTCCTCTCCAACGCGATGAAGTTCACCGCACAGGGGGGGATTAGTGTCAAGGTAGAGGCTGTTAATGAGAACTTAATTAGACACTTGGTCGCCTTCAGTAATCTGCGAGAGGTGCTGCGCAGTCGTCCACAGGATTATCTGGTCTTCAGTGTAGTCGACAGTGGTTTGGGAATCCCTGAAGAGAAGCGTCAACTGGTGTTCGAGGCCTTCCAACAGGCGGATGGCTCTACCAGTCGCAACTATGGAGGAACGGGGCTGGGGTTGTCGATCTCCTCCCAGATTGCAGATATGCTGGAGGGGGCACTGGCGCTTCAGTCTAGCGTGGGGGCTGAGGAGCATGGCTCCATCTTCAGTATCGTCATCCCTCTCTCTCCCAGTGCTGCCATGAATGCGGTTGCGGAGACCTCCTATGAGCTGGAGCAGGAGGTTGCGGGACCTAGCACTACCTTGGATGTCAGCGCTTCGTCGATGGGTGAGAGTGTACGTGATGACCAGATGGTCACCTCTCCGAAGGATGAGCGTATTCTATTGGTGGTTGAGGATGACCCCCGTTTTGCCCATACCCTGATTGATCTAGGGCGGAAACATGAGTTTAAGGTGGTCCATGCTGCTACCGGAACAGAGGGGGTGCGTTTGGCTGAACACTATCTGCCAACCGCCATTTTGCTGGATATTCAGCTGCCGATTATGGATGGCTGGGGGGTGATTCGTCACCTGAAGAAGAACCCAGGGACCAGCCATATTCCGGTACATATCATGTCGGTGATTGAGGAGGCCCAGTTTGGGTACCGCTTGGGAGCGGCTCAGTACTTGACTAAACCGGTGGACCCAGAGCAGCTAGAGGATGCCTTCACCCAAATTGAGGGCCATCTCTCTGGAAAAATGAAGCATCTGCTGGTGGTAGAGGATAACCAGATTGAGCGAGAGTCCATTATCAAACTCTTGAGCTGTGGCAAAGATATCCAGTGCGAGGGGGTCGGCTCGGGTGCAGAGGCGTTAGAGGTGCTACGCAGCAACCGCTTTGATGCCTTTATCCTTGATCTTCGTCTACCGGATATGAGTGGATATGAGGTGCTACAGGCGGTTTCGGAGGATACCTCCATTGAGCGTGTTCCGGTGATTGTCTATACCGGTAAGGACCTCTCGCTGGAAGAGGAGAAGAAGCTACGCGCCTATGCCGAGAGTATTGTGTTGAAAACAGCAGAGTCGCCCGCGCGCCTGCTGGAGGAGACCACGATCTTCCTGCACCGGGTACGTGCTGACCTCAGTGAAGATAAACAGCAGCTACTCTCTGAAGTGAGCCACGTGGATGATCAGTTCCATGATCGCACCATTCTCTTGGTGGATGATGATATCCGTAACACCTTTGCGCTCAGCTCCATTCTAGAGAAGAGGGGGTTGAAGATTCTTACCGCTGCGGATGGGCAAGAGGCGTTGGATATGTTGGACCAGCATCAGCATGAGGTAGAGCTGGTATTGATGGATATTATGATGCCAGTGATGGATGGTTATGAGGCGACCCGCAAGATTCGTGAGCAGCAGCAGTTTGAAAAACTGCCGGTTATTGCGTTGACAGCCAAGGCACTGAGAGAGGATCGGGATCTCTGTATCGCAGCTGGAGCCTCCGATTACATGACCAAACCGATTGACTATGATCAGCTCTTCTCACTGATTCGGGTCTGGCTCTCTACCATGAGTCAAGAAAAGTAGCGTTTGCCCTCTATGTCGATCCCCTCTCCACAACAGCTCGATACCTTGGCAGACCAGGTCTATGAGCAGTACGGTCAAGACTTTCGCCACTACAGCCGCTCCTCTATGGGGCGACGGGTTGAGGCGGCCATGACCCAGTTGAAAGAGAGAGAGTTTGATGCTTTCTTGATGCGGGTGACCTCTGATGTTGAGGTGTTTAATGAGTTGTTGAAGAACCTCTCCATCAATGTCACCGCAATGTTTAGAGACCCGTGGGTCTACCGTTACCTTAGAGAGAAGGTGGTGCCGGTGTTGGCCACCTATCCGCATATTCGAATTTGGTCTGCGGGGATGTCAACGGGGGCGGAGCCATGGTCTCTGGCGATACTGCTGAAAGAGGAGGGGTTGCTGGAGCGTAGCCTGATCTATGCGACAGATTTTAACCCCAACGTAGTACGGCAGGCAGCGCAAGGTGCCTTTCCACTGGAGCGGATGGCTGACTACACCCGTAACTACATCACTGCGGGTGGCAAGAATGCATTTTCCAAATATTACAGTGCAACCCCGCTGCAGGTCTATCTGGACCCCAAACTAAAGGAGAATATGGTCTTCTCCACCCATAATTTGGCGACGGACGGGGTGTTTAATGAGTTTCATCTGATACTCTGTCGCAACGTGTTAATCTATTTTGATGATGAGTTGACCAATCGCGTACTACAGCTGTTTCATGACAGCTTGGTGGGGCGAGGGTATCTGACGCTGGGAACCAAAGAGTGTTTACGTTTTCATGGTGCAGGGCGCTATTTTGAGAGGCTGCACGACAAGTACAAGGTGTTTAAAAAATTATGATGGATTTGCAGACAATGGGCGTTAGCGCCGCAGGGGGGGAGAAGAGAGGAGGGAGTCCCGCCCCTTTATCGAACCACTCTAACAAACCATTGGTTGAGCAGGTGAGTCATGAGCCGATTCTGGTGGTGGATGATAAGGAGGAGAACCTCTACTCTATTCGAAAAGTACTGGAGCGTGACCAGTTTGAGGTGGTGACGGCGCACTCTGGACTGGAGGCACTCCGTTACCTGTTAAAGCATGATGTCTCTTTGATTTTGATTGATGTGCAGATGCCGGAGATGAATGGTTTCGAGACGGTGCAGGAGATCCGGCAGAATGCGCGTCACCAAGAGGTGCCGATTCTGTTTATTACCGCAGTGTATCGTTCTGATGACTTTATCGATTATGGCTATTCGGTAGGGGCACATGATTACTTGACGAAACCGATCGATAATCGCCTGCTGATCAATAAAGTACGACTTTTTCATACCATGCACCTGCAGCGTAAGGCGCTTGAGCTGACCAATCAACGGCTGCAAGAGGAGAGGATCGCCAGAAGAAAGGCTGAAGCGCGTGAGCAGTTTGCGGCATTTCAGGCGGGTGAGGCAGAGATGGCTACACATGTGATCCACAATGTGGGTAACAGTGTGCAGGGGTTAGATGGAGCCTTTACTCAATTGATGCTCTCTACCGAGCACTTGGTAACCATGCAGCAAGGTTTCCAGAAAGTGATTGATGAGATGGAAAAGACTGAGTCTGAAGGGGATAAAGTACGATTTGCAGAGCTGCAACAGCTGTTGCTGCAGAGTGCAGGGCGACTGCCGGGGTTGATTCAGGAGTTGATATTGGACCCCTGTGTGGTGCCCTCTGAGAACATTCAGTCCTCTATTCGTAACATTGTAAAGACCATTCGTGTTCAGCAACGTAGGTGTTTGATCAAGCTTGTGCATACCCCCTACTCTGCGAAGGATTTGGTTGAAGACCTGCTACTGATTATGGAACTGCAGTTGGAGCAGCAAGATATTGATGTCCGTTATCAGATCGCATCAGATATTCCGCAGCTCAGCTACCCTAAAAATCCCCTGCTACAGAGTCTGGTGCATCTGCTGCACAACAGTATCGACTCCATTTTGGCCTCTGAAGACACCCCGGTGGGGGAGATTGATATTCAACTCTCGATGCAGAGTGGACAGTTCAGTGTCCATATCAAAGATAATGGAGAAGGGTTTGATGAGGCTGTACAACCCAAACTTTTTGTCTTTGGCTTTACTACACGAACAAGCAACAGCGGTATTGGGCTACATACCGTAGGCAATTTTGCGGCCAACCTGAAAGGGTCGGTTGATGTCACCAGTAAGGGGCAGGGGGAGGGGGCAGAGGTGACCCTGCTGCTACCTATAGAAGAGCCCATTACGCACTAATTTTGGATGAAGATCGCATGATAGACCCACTCAACGATGCTGTTGCATCCCTTCCCATTTTGGTGGTGGATGATAAGCCGGAGAACCTGTACGCCTTTGAGGGGGCGCTCTCTCAGGCTGGATTTTCTGTAGTAACAGCCCGTTCAGGTAATGAGGCGCTGCAGTACCTGATGAAGCATCGAGTCTCTCTGATCTTGCTGGATGTGCAGATGCCAGAGATGAATGGCTTTGAGTTGGCCAGCATTATTCGACAATCCGCCGGAGGCGAGGAGGTGCCGGTCCTGTTTATCTCTGCCACCCAGAATACCAGTGAATTTATTAAACATGGTTATGCGGTCGGGGCTTATGACTACCTCACCAAACCGATTGATGATGAGATCTTGATTAACAAGGTGCGGTTGTTTCACACCCTCTATTGTCAGAAAAGGGAGTTAGAGCAGCGCCATCAAGCGACAGAGGCGCTCAATGCCGCATTGCAAAACAATGAGGTGCTCAAACAGGCGGTCGATACAGCAGAGAGAGCAACCCAAGCCAAGGATGAGTTTCTGGCCTCTATGAGTCATGAGCTGAGAACACCGTTGACCTCGATCATTGGTAACAGTGATCTGATGGTAGAGACCCCGCTCAACCATGAGCAGAGAGAGCTGTTGGAGTCGATGGCGGTCTCTGGAAAAAGCCTGCTCTATCTGATTAATGATATTTTGGATACCTCCAAGATTGAGGCGGGGAAGTTTGCTGTTGACCGTGTTGAGTTTGACCTTTTGGCAGTGATCCATGAGTTGAACAAGATTTTCAAGTACCGTGCGGAGCAGTCTGGCTTGCGTTTCCAGGTGGAGACGCAGGTTGATACCACCCTGCTCTGTGTCGGGGATGATAAGCGCATCACCCAGGTTCTGGTGAACCTGTTGGGTAATGCCATCAAATTCACCTCTGCAGGTCTGGTACAGCTTACAGTTACAGAAGAGCCCTCCTCTTCAAGCCTCAAATTTGAGGTGGAAGACAGTGGTATTGGGATGGATCAGGAGGCTGTGGGCCGACTGTTTCAACCTTTTGAGCAGGCCAATCAATCTATTTCAGGCAGTTATGGTGGCACCGGTCTGGGACTCTATATCTCCTCTACATTAACCGCTTTGATGGGAGGGGAGTTGAGTGTGGAGAGTGAGCCGGGCAGAGGGTCTCGGTTTGAACTCATACTGCCGCTGGAGCGGGTCAAGCGCCCTGAGACTGTGACACTAGCCCCGCAGGCAGGGCATAAGCTAGCGCTGAAGGGGCGCATCCTGATTGCAGAGGATGATCCCGGCCTACAACTGCTGGAAAAGAGAATGGTAGAGCCACTGGGGGTTGAGGTGGAGTGTGCCAACAATGGTGCAGAGGCGGTGGAGATGGCGCTTTCTGGCTCATATGATCTGATCTTGATGGATATGCAGATGCCGATTATGAGTGGGATTGATGCCACATCAACCCTGCGAGAGAGGGGATATCAGGGGCCGATTATTGCGTTAACGGCGAATGTGATGGAGAAGCATCGTAAGCAGTTTGAGGCTGCTGGTTGTACCCAGTTTCTCTCTAAGCCGATTGATCGCAAGGCGCTCAAGGAGGTGTTAGTGGAATTTTGCTCTTGTTGATGGTTGCTTGGTCGAGTCTTTGCATCTTTTTGCATCTTTTTGTATAATTTTGTATATACTGAGGCCCCGTTGAAACAGAGATGATCTGCTACCTGTATTAGAAAAGTTTTATGAAGAGCTCACGATCGATTTTTTCACACCACCTGCGTGTGGTGCTTACCGCACTGTTGGTTTCAGCCGTCTCTATTGGTGGCGTTCTCTATTACTTCTCCCAGCAGGCATTGATCGAAACCATTAAGCAGTCACTGAGCTATCAGGCAGATCTACGCAAAGAGGGGGTCTTGACGCTGTTTCAAGAGCAGAAGCAGTGGATGGTGGAGGTTACGCAGAGTGCTGGGGTGGCACAGAGCGCACAAGAGTTGATTAGTATCTATACGGATCATGGTTTAGATGATCCTCTCTATACCGTGACGACGGAAAAATTCCGTCATCAATATCAGGCGATATTGGGCTTGCAGGGGGTAAAAGACCTCTTTTTGGTGACCCCAGAAGGGGAGCAGGCATTTTCTATGCAATCCGATAATTTTGATCTGGGCAATGATCTGACTGCAGAGGGCTTTTATGGTGAGACGGTCTTCTCTAAACTGTTAGAAGATGTTGCTGATGAACGGGCGCTTGTGATCTCTTACTACGGTTATGTGGAGCAGCTGGGAAAATCTGGTGTACTGATTGGTATCCCAATTTTTGAGCGCTCGAATGATCCGCAGAGTACCCTGTTGGGGGTGCTTGTGCGCCCCTTCGCACTGCAGCGNATGAGAGATCTGTTGANTAACTTTAGTGGGCTGGGGGAGACGGGGGTTGTGGTGGTGGCTCAGTCGCGTTTTGGTGGGCAAGGGGTTAACTTTATCAGCCACTTTAGAGATGACCAGATGGGGGTTCGAGATGAGGCCTGTGAGCAGACAGTCGTCTCTTCACC
>JGI26258J51719_1000659_pt1 | contig 13653 bp, 17 predicted proteins | sample SaaInlLV_10m_DNA_3_FD_51719 | JGI IMG/M metagenome (IMG submission 51719)
TTTCCAGAACAAAGAGATGCATTATGGCTTTGTGAAAAATGTAAAAATTTTGTTGATATTAAAGATGAATTTGTACGTGAATGGACAAAAGAAGAAATTGAAGAAAATCAACAAAAACTTGAAAATTTTCAAAAAGATGTCACTACTGAAAAAACACCTGAAATTAAAAGACGTAGTGGCGTAAATTAGAAAATACATTGGAATAAATAATTTAATTTCAGATAATCCTTATGGGATTTCTAAATAAAAAAAATATAATTAGAAATATCATGCTAGTAATTGGTGTAATTTTTACAATATTATTTTCAATTTTACTAGTAAATGATTTGCAGTTAGATACAATTACACAATGGACAGTAATGACATCATACTTTATGATAATTTTTCTAATAATCGGGATAGCCCTTAGAATTACTCAAAAATAGTACTCAGATATCCTGTCCCGTAGTTACCCATTCAAGAGTTCGAAGTGCACCTTGATAATATTTCATAGCCCCTATAGGATCAGGTAATTTTGAAACATCAATCAATCTTTGTTCTATGTCTCTTCGAAATTCTTCTATTTCTTTTTCAGTTTTCATCAATCAAANATGGATTTTTAAAATATAAATTAATTTGTCATTATCAAAGACTAAATAATTTAAAAAAAACTATTTTTTATGCCGATTCCTTGTAAATTNCCAATTTTAAAAAATATTAGTTATGTTAGTGGAATTATGTTTGGGTTTTCTTTATTGATTCCATTGATTACTGATACTCCGTCAACTGTTGATACTAATTCTCTGACAATCTTGTCTTTAACTGGAATGATCATATCTTTTGGAATTGGTATGAAAATTAGAAAAATGCAATAAATAAAATATATTTTTAAAATTTATACCTTAATTTGTAATTTTCATAAATCCTTCTTGTACTAAAAATTGAATTCCTAATACAAATGATGAGTCATCAATAGAACCCTCTGCCCACCAACCTGCGTTATTTTTAATCCAAACAGGAATTTCAGATGTATCTGATATCGTTATGGGTGTGTTTCCAATAACAACCATGAACGAAGAAGTACTTACAGTTGATTTGGAAGTCCCATATTGGGATTTCACAATATATTTACCATCAGAAAATTTTTCATTTAATTTTACAGTGTAAGTAAACGTACCATACGTATCAACCGGTGTTTTTTTAGTTATGATCAAATTTTTACTAGAATCAAAAACAGTAATTCTCAAAGAACGGTCTTCATCATACTTGTTTACAGAACCCGTAAAAATCACTGATTCTCCCATCACATATGATTCTTGATCAGTATTGATTTTTACAGTATAATTATTTGCACTATTATTTTCAGGTGGACCCCCATATCCCAGAACAGATTGTCCTACTGCAGAGATAGTAAAAATTGAAACCATTGTAATAATCAAAAGAAGATTTAATTTCATTTCAATAATGTGTGTTTTAATTTGAATTTAAAGGTGGGGTGCATCATAATTTTTTAAAATTATTGATCGCAAATAAAATTATAATTAACGAGATCCATATATGTAACATTTAGACACGATTCGTATGAGTAATTCTTTTGATAGGCCAAATTGGGATGAATATTTTATGTTACAAGCAGAATTAGCAAAATTACGTTCAAATTGTATGACTAGACAAGTTGGTGCAGTAATTGTAAGAAATCATCGACAATTAGCAACAGGTTATAACGGTACTCCTCCTGGAATTAAAAATTGTTTTGAAGGTGGATGTAAAAGATGTCAACTTAGAATGGATGGGAAAATAGAATCTGGTGCTTCTTTAGATCGTTGTTTATGTAATCATGCTGAAGCCAATGCAATAATGCACTGTGCAATTTTGGGAATAGAAGCCGGTGCAGATGGTGCTATTTTGTATTCCACATTTGTCCCGTGCCTAGAATGTACAAAAATGGCAATAACTATTGGAATCAAAAAATTTGTTTGTTTGGATAAATATCCTGAAACAGATTATGATTTACTAAACGAAGCTGGTGTGGAAATTGTACATTTAGAAAAAACAAAAATTGTAAAATGGGCAAAAGAACTTGTCAGTAAATATGAAAAAAATGAGTGATTAAATGCAAGCCAAAGTAGCACAAGTAGAAAAAATAGAAACAATGCTTCCATCAATGTTAGTATCTGCAACATATGATGGATTGAGCAAATCTGCAATTCTGAAATTTTATGAACCAACAAAACAAAAATTATTTTTATGGAAAGATGAAATTGGACATAAACCATACTGTTATTCAAAATTATCTCCTGAGGAATTAGATTTTTTACAAGAAAGAGATGATGTTATAGAAATTAAAACAGTTAAGAAACATGATTTAATTCAAGATAAAGAAATTGAAATGTCTAAAATAGTAGTAGATAATCCACTTTCAATCGGAGGAAATTATGGAGATAGTATTAGAAATCAAATTGAAACCTGGGAATCTGATATCAAATATTATGAAACATATCTGTATGATAGACAATTAATTATTGGAAAATATTATGAGATAACAGACGGGTTACTAAAACCCCACAATATGGANATATCTAATGAAGTAAAACTTGCACTGAAAAGTTTGTTGTGGGATAAAGTAGATAGTGAAAGTATGATAGATGCAGAAGAATTTAAAGCATTTATTTCAGAATGGGCTGATTTACTTAATCAACCNATCCCAAAAATAAAAAGACTGAGTGTAGATATTGAAGTAGAATTTGATCCNGGAAGATTTCCNGANCCAAAACTTGCCGAAAAAAGANTTACTGCCATAGGTCTTAAAGGAAGTGATGNTTTTGATCAAATTTTTGTGCTTAAAACTGAAGGAACANCACAAGGGAANAATGAATTAGATGAAAATATCAAAGTAACGTTTTATGATTTAGATAAAGAAAAAGAAATGATTGCAGATGCATTCAAAATAATTGAAGAATTTCCATTTGTAGTTACATACAATGGCGATGAATTTGATTTACCTTATTTGTATAATCGAGCCGAAAGATTGGGAGTTTCAAATGATGATAATCCTCTATACATGATGAGGGATTCTGCAACTCTAAAACATGGAGTTCATATTGATTTGTATAGGACCTTATCTAATCGTTCATTTCAAATTTATGCATTTAGTCAAGCATATACTGATTTTTCATTAAACAGTGTATCTAAGGCACTATTGGGAAAAGAAAAAATTGATTATGGTTTAGATTTTGATAAATTATCTCTTTATCAAACTGCAAATTATTGTTACAATGATGCACAATTAACTTATGAACTTACAAGTTTTAACAGCGATTTATTGATGAACTTACTTGTCATCATTGCAAGAATTGGAAGAATGCCTGTTGATGATATTGCAAGAATGGGTGTGTCTCAATGGATTAGAAGTTTGTTGTATTATGAACATAGGAAAAGAAATGCACTTATTCCAAAAAGGGACGAATTACAAAAAAGAACAGAAGGCGTTATGTCTGATGCGGTAATTAAAGATAAAAAATATCGAGGTGGATTAGTAGTTGAACCAAAAGAAGGAATTCATTTCAAAGTAGTTGTTATGGATTTTGCAAGTCTATACCCAAGTATTATCAAAGTTAGAAATCTCTCTTATGAAACAGTTAGATGTTCTCATGAAGAATGTAAAAAAAATACAATTCCTCAAACAAATCATTGGACATGTTCTAAAAGAAATGGATTAACATCCATGATCATCGGATCACTGAGGGATTTGAGAGTAAATTATTACAAAAGTCTTTCAAAAAAAGAAACACTAACTGATGAACAAAGACAACAATACACTGTAGTTAGTCAGGCGCTTAAAGTTATTTTGAATGCAAGTTATGGGGTAATGGGTGCTGAAATATTTCCGCTCTATTTTCTACCTGCAGCAGAAGCAACAACTGCCGTAGGTAGACATACAATTTTAGAAACTATCAAAAAATGTGAGGGTACTGGAATTGAAGTTTTATACGGTGATACTGATTCATTGTTTATTAAAAATCCAACACAAAATCAAATACAAACAATCATTGAACAAGCTAAAATTGATCATGGCGTTGATTTAGAAATTGATAAGACTTACAGGTATTGTGTATTAAGTAATAGAAAGAAAAATTATTTGGGTGTAACTGATTCTGGAAAAGTTGATGTAAAGGGATTAACTGGAAAGAAATCTCATACTCCTGCATTTATTAAAAAATTATTTTTTGAATTATTGGATGTTTTATCTGAAGTAAAAACAATGGAAGATTTTGTAAAAGCAAAAAAATCTATTTCTGAAAAAATAGCAGTTTGTGGAAAAAAAGTTCAAGCAAAAGAAATACCATTAGAAGATTTAACGTTCAATGTAATGTTAAGCAAGGCACCATCTGAATATGTAAAAACAATTCCACAACATATACGAGCAGCAAGGCAACTTGAATCTATTAAAGAGTTAAAGAAAGGAGATAAAATTTCATTTATTAAAATATTAAACAAACCCGGAGTTAAACCCGTAGAATTAGCAAAAAAAGAGGAAATGGATTCTAAAAAATATATGGAATTTTTAGAATCAACATTAGAACAAATAACATCCTCTATGGATTTGGATTTTGATACGATACTTGGAAAACCAAAACAAACAGGGTTGGATGAATTTTTTTGGAGTTAAAATGGAAATAGATGGAACGCTGTTAACGATTCTGGGAGTAGCAGCTGGGGTATTAATTCTCACAGGATGGATAGAACAACTCTACAAAGGATATAAAACAAAAAGTCTCAAAGATGTCTCAAAATTTTTAATGTTGTTTATCGCAGCTGGTTCAATTTTATGGTTAATTTATGGTGTTATTGTTTCAGATGTATTCATCATAGGAACAAACACTGCAGGCTTAATTTTGATGATATTGGTATCCTCGATGAAAAAAATATATGATAATCGATTAAAAAAGTTAAATTAAGAAATAAATACAATACAAAGAAGTTCAAAGAACGATGTTTGTTATTAACTGTAAAAATTACGAAGAAATTTCAGGCGATAAAATTACCCAGTTTGTAAAAACTGCTGAAAAAGTTTCAAAAAAGTTTAAAGTAAAAATTGCAATTGCTCCTCCACAACATTTGATTGGAGTGGTATCTAATAGTTCAATTCCAATATTATCTCAACATGTTGATGATTCCAAAATTGGTAGTACCACTGGTTTTATGATTCCTGAGTTGCTAAAAAAATCTAAAGTTAAAGGATCTTTGATTAATCACAGTGAACATAGAATTACAAATAAAGAAATTCAAAAATTGGTTTTAAAATTAAAAGAACTAAAAATGATCTCAATTGTGTGTGTAAAAGATGTAGCAGAAGTCAAAAAATACGTAAAATTAAATCCTGATTTTATTGCAATAGAACCACCTGAGTTAATTGGATCTGGTAAATCTGTTTCAAGTGAAAAACCAGAATTAATTGTAAAAGCTGCAAAAGCAGTTAAAGATGCAAATAACAAAACAAAACTTCTTTGTGGTGCAGGAATTGTTTCAGGCGATGATGTATCTAAAGCAGTAGAATTAGGATCAAAAGGGATCTTAGTTGCAAGTGGAATTATAAAATCTAAAAACTGGAATAAAATTATTTCAGAGTTTGCCAAGGCATTAGTTTAAAAAGCCAAAAAATTTAGAAAATTACACATGGTAAAAACAAAACCAGTTTATGCATTTGAAGAAGCAGATAGCAAAAAGAGAATGTTGCTAGGTGGAAAAGGTGCAGGTCTAAGTGAGATGACTCGATTAAAACTTCCAGTCCCTCCAGGTTTTACAATTACCACTGAAGTATGTAACAAGTATTATGATAATAACAAAAAATTACCTAAGGATCTGATGCCAGCAGTAATGAAAAATATTATAAAAATGGAAAAAAAGACTGGTAAAAAATGGAATTCAACAACTAACCCCCTACTAGTATCTGTACGTTCAGGTGCTGCTATTTCCATGCCTGGAATGATGGATACTATTTTGAATTTGGGATTAAATGAAAAAACAGTAGAAGGATTTGCAGAACAGACCAAAAATCCTCGATTTTCATGGGATTCGTATAGGCGATTTATTCAATTATTTGGAAAAGTGGTATTTGGAGTAAATGATGAAAAATTTGATCATGTATTAGATACTGCAAAGAATGCACAAGGTGTTACAGATGATAGTAAACTAGACGTTGAATCATTAAAAACAATTGTTTCAGAATATAAAAAAATATGTGAAACTCATACAAAGAGAAAATTCCCAGATTCTCCAAAAGAGCAATTAGAATTGTCAATAGAAGCTGTTTTTAAAAGTTGGATGGGGGAAAGAGCAATTGTTTATCGTGAAAAAAATGGTATCACTAAAGACATTGCAAATGGAACTGCAGTAAATGTAGTTACTATGGTTTTTGGAAATATGGGTGATGATAGTGCAACAGGAGTAGTATTTACAAGAAATGGTCATAATGGTAAAAAAGAATTGGAAGGTGAATATTTGATCAATGCTCAAGGAGAAGATGTTGTAGCTGGAGTTAGAACTGGACAAAATATTGAATTATTAAAAAAAGACATGCCAAAATCTTACAAAGAACTATACAATGCATGTTCAAAATTAGAAAAACATTACAAAGAACCTCAAGATATTGAATTTACCGTTGAACAAGGAAAATTTTACTTATTACAAACAAGAACTGCAAAAATGAGTGCAGGTGCATTAGTTAAAACATCTGTAGATATGGTAAAAGAGAAATTAATTAACAAAGATAAAGCATTATTGAGAATTCCTGCACAACAATTAGAAGCATTACTCCATAGAACAATGGATGAATCAAAAGTTAAAGATTTTAAACAATTGGCAAAAGGTATTGCAGCATCACCAGGAGCTGCTAGTGGAATTGTAGTATTTGATGTAAAAAAGACAATTGAATTGGGAGAAGAAGGAAAGAAAATCATTCTAGTTAGAAAAGAGACAAAACCTGAAGATGTCCCTGCCTTTTTCTCAGCTGAAGGAATTTTAACTAGTTTAGGCGGAAAGTCATCTCATGCTGCAATTGTTTCAAGAGGTATGGGAAAACCTTGCATAGTAGGATGTCCTGAATTAAAAATTGATTATAACAATAACACGTGTACTGCAAATGGTATTACGATAAAAGAAGGTGACACAATCACTATTGATGGTAGTGAAGGTACTGTATTTCTTGGTGAAGTTCCAACTGTGGAACCAAAAGTCACTAAAGATTTTGAACAAATTTTAGCATGGGCACAAAAAGCAAAAACATTAGGAATTAGAGCAAATGCCGATACACCAGAAGGTGCAAGACTTGCAAGACAGTTTGGAGGTCAGGGAATTGGATTGTGTAGAACTGAGAGAATGTTCAATGGAACTGATAGAATTGGTTTATTTGTAGATATGATTATGGCTGAAAATGTTGAAGAGCGAAATCAAGTTCTTAAAAAATTAGGTCAATTACAAAAAAGTGATTTTATTGAAATCCTAAAAGCAATGGAAGGCTATGAGGTTACAATTAGATTATTAGATCCTCCATTACATGAGTTCTTACCAAACCCTGAAGAATTAGTTGAAAAAATTCAAAAATTAAAAGCAGAAAATAAAACTGATGAAGTTAATGATGCTGAAGTGGTTTTAAAAAGAGCTCGAGAACTTGCAGAAATTAACCCTATGATGGGACACAGAGGAGTTAGAGTTGGAATTACNTATCCTGAAATTTATGAAATGCANATTCGTGCNGTTTTTGAAGCATTAGTAGAATTAACAAAGAAAAAAGTAAAGGCACATCCGCAAATCATGATTCCACAAATTAGTAGTATTGCTGAATTAAATCACATTAAANNAATCTACGATACTATCAAAAAAGAAGTAGAAACTAAAAATAAAATGAAATTAAAAATTAATTTTGGAACTATGATTGAAGTAGTAAGGGCAGCATTAACTGCTAGCGAACTTGCAAAAACTGCGGAGTTTTTCAGTTTTGGTACTAATGATTTAACCCAAGGAACATTTAGTTTCAGTAGGGAAGATGTTGAAGGAAAATTCCTTCCAGAATATATGGAAAAAGAATTACTTGAAAAAAACCCATTCCAATCAATTGATGTTAATGGTGTAGGTAGCTTAATCAAAATAGGCGTAACTAATGGCCGTAAAATTAGAAAGAATATGGAAGTTGGAATTTGTGGTGAGCATGGTGGAGATCCAAGTTCAATCAAATTTTGTCACGGGGAAGGATTAAGCTATGTTAGTGCATCTCCGCATCGAATCCCTATTGCAATTGTAGCTGCAGCCCAAGCCGCAATTGAACAACCAAAAAAAGCAAAAAAAACTAAAAAATAATACATTTTAAAACCAAACATAGTTTATTCTAATTGAATTGCTTCCAAGAATTGAATCAATAAAACAAATTAGGCAAAAATTGGGTATTACTCAAAAAAAACTTGCATCAATGACTGAGGTTAGTACTTCAATGATTAATCAAATAGAGTCTGGAAGAAGTCAACCAAGCTATGAAACTGCAAAAAAGATTTTTGAAAATTTAGCCAAATTGGAAGGAGAGTCATCATCCCACATTGTAGGTGATTTTTGTAGTGATGACATTGTAAAATTAAAACCTACTGATACACTTCATGATGCAATAAAAAAAATGCATATGTTATCGATTAGTCAAATTCCTGTATTTGATAAATCAAAAATTGTGGGAATAGTATCTGAAGATGGAATTATCAAACATTTATCTGATTTGGGGGAAGCCGAATTGAAAAAAGCAAAACTTGCAGATACTATGGATCCAATTCCGCCAATTGTAAATTGGGATACTCCTGCAAATGTCCTTATACAATTAATTAGATATTCAAAATGCATTCTAGTTTCAAAAAATTCACATATTAGTGGGGATTGTTACTGCATCTGATACTCTAAAAATGATGGAATAAATTTTTATAAAAATAAATTAAAATGATGGTGTTTAATTGAATTTNTTTTTAAACACTACTTGGTCTAATTCTAATTGACCTCCTCGGGGATTTGCCGGCTCTGCAGATTTTCCAACAACTATCATTAAAACAATAATGTGATCTTTTGGTAAATTAATTATTTTTGCAATTTCATCATATTCAAAACCAACCATGGGACATGAATCCAAACCCATTTCTCGTGCTGCAATCATTATGGTTTGACCTGCAAATCCACAAGAACGCATTGCTTCATCTCGTCTATTTTCAGAACTGTTTGCATATTTTTTTTCAAGGGCATTTTTTACATACTCTTGTTTTTCAGAAGTTGAATTTTTCCAATATCTTAATGGATCTTCTTTCCATGCATTTGTATTTCCACATAATAAAATAACTAANGCACCATCAGTAGGTTGTGCTTGATTACGAGCCGCAACACTGATTTTCTTTTTAATTTCATCATCAGTTNTAGTTACAAATCGCCAATTTTGTTGATTATAGCTTGTTGGGGAAAGAATTGCTAATTTCATTAAAGAATCTACTTGCTCTGATGTCATTTTGTATGTATTATCAAATTTTTTAATTGCACGTCTACTACTAATTGCTTCAAAAGTATCCATATGATTTAATGAATCTAAATTGGGTTATAATTTAATTGATTCTATATTAAATAAAAAATGAATTTATTGATTTTGTATAACGATCATTNTTTAATTTGTTAATTGATACTAAGATAACCTTCTCATCATATACTCAAATTCAAATATTTTGATGTGGGCATTCAAGATCTTGAAAAATTATTTGATATTAGTGAACAAATTAAACAAATCGATAAAGAAAATTATTATAATTTTATGATCGATACGGATACAAAAGAAGGTAAAACAAGAATAGTTATTGATGAATTTGGAACATGGAAAAAAGTTCCAATTTTAACAGAAAAACAAGCATTAGAATTTAGAAAAAAAGGATTTAGACAATTTGTTCCTGATTTAATTGATTTTAAAAATAAAATAATTATAGAATATCAAGAAGAATCTAAAGGCAGATCTGGTATATTACGAAAACATGGAAAAATTAACAAAAAAGGACATGATGAATTTAGTGATGAAGATAAAGATATTTTTTATGAATTAGCAAAATTTAACCAATTAAAAATTTGGGAAAATACTTCTCTAGTTAAACAAAAAGAAGAATTAAAATTATTTTTAAAAACATTTTCTAAGAAATAAAATAGTCTTGATCTTCTTATCTGTGCCTAGAAAGAACAAAATAACTACAATTTTCTTTTTTTGATATTATTTGAATCTAAATTTGATGTATTATGGGAGTAATGTTTCATCAAACCCATCAAGTGTTTCATCAAATCAAATTTTTTAATCCCAACTCTGATTTGTGCGTAAATACAATTGGTGTAGATAATGACACACTTGATGAAACACTTGATACACTTGACGCATTTGATGATATACTTGACGCATTTGATGAAAACAATGATAGGTTAAGGATTTTTTTAAATTATCTCATTCTTGAAAATGATCATTAATCTATACTTTTGAAAATTTATTCTTACGATTTCTTGGGATTTGATTAATTCTAAAAAATAAAATAATTTTTTTATTTAAAATTACTTTTTGAATTTAATTATCCCAAGTTTTAGTATTTGTTCTTTTAAATTTACTTTTGTCTCTCCTAGAATGTTTTGCTTTGTAATTTATTAAAACTAACCCACTAGCCCAGATAACTCCATTAATTATTAGAATTGGCAATAATGCTTCCTTTGGTAAATAATTACTCATTACTAAAATAATGATTCCAGTAATTGTTGATGGAATTAGTAAAGATAAACCAATACGTCTATTGTTCAATAACCCTCAAATTTTTCTATTAACTTAAGCGTATTGACTAAAAGAATTCAAATTTATTACATTTTAAAATATATGTACACAAGAGTATGGTGAAACATTGATTTTTTCTTATCGGAGCATGGTTATTCTTGTAATTGGCGGGCTAACAGCTGGTACGATTTTATCTATATTGAAATAACTATCTTATTTTGATTTTATTACTAACTTGTTATTGTGAGTAGTATTGCTCCAATAATTATGATCATTATTCCTAAAATTAGGCCTTTAGAAATCATAATAGCCTATTTTTTAGAAAATATCTAAATCTATCTGAGAAATACTGGACATTTTTACTATCTGCCATACTTTCATTCTTATTTTCCATCATAATCGCTTATTTTTAGTATTTTTTCTTGAATGCTGAGCTGTTCATAGTATTTTGCACAGAGAAAACATAAAATTCCTATGTCTTGATTTTTTGTTATACTTTGATTGAATATATTGAAAAAAAATACATCCAAAAAAATTCTGTAGAAAAACGAGATTATCAAATTAATCTTGCAAATCAAGCAATGTTGGAAAATTGTATTGTAGTTTTACCTACTGGTCTTGGAAAAACTACTATTGCGTTACATGTGATTGCAGAATACCTATCAAAAAAATCTAACAGAATTTTATTTTTGGCACCCACTCGAGTTTTAGTCAATCAACATTTTGATTTTTTAAAACAAAATCTACTGCTTGATGATATTACATTGATCACTGGAGAAGATACGGTTGAAAAAAGAACTGATCTTTGGAATAGTCAAATAATTTGTGCTACTCCTGAAGTTGCTAGAAACGATCTAAATAAAAAAATTGTTTCTCCAAATCAATTTAGTTTGATCATTTTTGATGAAGTTCATCGTACCACTGGGGATTATGCATATTCTAGTATTGCTGAACATTTTGAAAATTCAACTACTCGGATTTTAGGCATGACTGCAACACTTCCAAGTGAACAAGAAAAAGCAACTGAAATTTTAACAAAGCTTAGAATTTCAAGTGTTGCTGAACGAACTGAAAATAGTCCTGATGTAAAACCATACATTCAAGAAACTAATACTGAATGGATTAATGTTGAACTTCCACCTGAATTAAAATCCATCCAAAAATCACTGAAATTAGCTTTAGATGAGAGATATGATCTTCTTAGAAAAAATGGTCTTAATTTGAATAATCAACAATCCCTTTCAGCCTTACTTCGTATGAGGCCTTTTGTATTAACTAAAAATAGAAAATCTGCAAAACCTCTTTTTTCTGGAATCCGAATCCATTATGCTCTGAATATTCTTGAAGCACATGGTGTGACTCCTTTTTTAGAATTTTGTAAACGTGCACAAGCAAAAAAGGGTGTAGGCGTTAAAGATTTGTTTGAACTTGATCCTAATTTTACTAAAGCATTAACCCTTGCAAAAGAAGCACAATCTCATGGTATTGAACACTCAAAAATTCCAAAATTAAAAGAAATTTTGAATTCTGTTCCTGGAAAGGCTCTAATTTTCACTAGTTATCGTGACTCTGTAGATATGATTTTCAATAAACTATCTGAAATGGGAATCTCTGCCGGAATTTTAATTGGAAAAGCTGGGGATACTGGATTAAAACAAAAAAAGCAAATTGAAGTTGTCCAAAAATTTAGAGATGGTGAATTTAAAGTATTGATTGCAACTCGTGTTGGTGAAGAGGGACTGGATATTGCTGAAGTTAATCAAGTAATTTTTTATGACAATGTTCCAAGTTCGATTAGATTCATTCAACGAAGAGGTAGAACTGGTCGAAAAGATACTGGTAAGTTGGTTGTGTTAATTGCTAAAAATACTATTGATGAGACATACTATTGGATTGGTAAACGAAAAATATCTGCTGCTAAATCCATGGGAACTAAAATGACTAAAATATTGGAAAAAAATAAAGGCCATAATTCTTCTGAAAAAACTGGTCTTGATGCTTTTATCTAACTATTATATTTTTTACAAATTTTTTCAATGATTTTTTGTTTTTTTTGTATTACTTGATTTTTCATTCTTGATTCCAAATGATGTATGCTGCTATTTTTTGCAATTAGCAAATTCTCTAATCTAATGTCATACTGATTTTCTAGAAAATTTTTTACTCCTTGTGATCCTCCCTCTAATTCTAAATTATCAAATGCATCTATTGCTAAGTTACTGATGGATTTTTCTAAATATTCTAAAATATTGCTTAAATTTTTTTCAGTTAAGACTGCCATTTTTATTTAGATTTTGTTACCCTAATCGTTTAATGATATGGTATCCAAATTCTGTTTTTACTGGTTCAGATATCTCCCCAATTTGTAATTTAAATGCGACATCCTCGAATTCTTTTACCATTTGTCCTTTTGTAAAATACCCTAAATCTCCTTCTTTTTTTCCACTGGGACATGTGGAAACCTCTTTGGCAACTGTTCCAAATTTTTTACCTTTTTTAATTTCTTCTAGTAATTGTAAAGCTTGACTTTGTTTTTCAATTAAAATATGGGCACATTTTATTTTGTTTGACATTTCTATTTTTCCAAATCATCCAATATGGTTATTCGTATACCATCAAATCTTTTTCTTCTAACAATGCATGTATTTGGTGAACTGAACGGTGAATTTCTTTTTCAAGTTTAGCACCAACACAAACTAATTTTCCTGATGCAAAAATCAAGATTACTGTTTTTGGATCAAGCATTCTGTGAATCAATCCTGGGAATTGTTCTGGCTCGTACATACTTCTTGGTAATGTTCTTGCTGCTTGTTCCAAGTTGACTTTACCTCCAAGATTAATTGATGATACGATATTTTGAATAGTTA
>JGI26258J51719_1000675_pt1 | contig 13484 bp, 19 predicted proteins | sample SaaInlLV_10m_DNA_3_FD_51719 | JGI IMG/M metagenome (IMG submission 51719)
TGATGAAACTGAGTTATCTAAAAGAAATGATATGATGATCAAATCTATACGTCGTATGACTAATCAAATCGATGATGTTCTTAGTTTTGTAAAACAACCAAAATTACAATTAACTGATTCATCGCTTTTAAAATGCATTGAAAACACTTGCTCTGAAGTTATTTTACCTGAAAATATTAAACTGAATTTACCTTCCAATGACTTTACTTTATCAATTGACACTCAAAAAATTGAGATAGCCTTTATCAATATTATTAGAAATGCAATTGAATCAATTGGAAATGAACCTGGAGAAATCAATATTGAACTTTCAGAATCAAATACTGATATCCTTGCATCTTTTACAAATTCAGGCTCCGATATTCCAGATCATAATCTGGAAAAAATATTTGAACCTCTATTTACTACAAAAGAGACTGGTACTGGACTGGGATTGATAAGCTCTAAAGTAATTGTAGAAAGTCATGGTGGTTCAATTCATGTGAAAAACAACCCTACATGTTTTACAATAAGATTGCCAAAAACATCAAAATTATGATCTTTGAACACATGTGTGATAAAATGTATGATCTCTTGTAGATTGGAATTAATTTTTTAATATTTAATTTCTATATTTTAAAATGTCATTAATTATTACAAGTTTCATGAAAGCCACTTGTTTTGATGGAGTAGAAATGAAATTTGATGAGAATTATCCAGACCCAAAACCTGGCGAGTCTTTGGTTAGAGTAAGTTTAGCTGGAATTTGTGGAACTGATTTGGAAATTTTGGATGGATATATGGCATATCATGGTGTATTGGGNCATGAATTTGTTGGAGTNGTGGAAAAATCTCAAAATNCTAACCTCATTGGAAAAAGAGTTGTAGGTGAGATAAATGCTGGATGNAACAATTGTGATTATTGTAAAAAAGGAATGAATAGACACTGTCCAAACAGAACTGTACTTGGAATTTTAAAAAGAGATGGGGCATTTGCAGAATTTCTTTCACTTCCTGAACAAAATTTACATGTAATTCCTGATTCTATTAGTGATCAGCAAGCAGTATTTGTAGAACCACTAGCTGCTGCATTTGAAATAAAAGAACAAATTTCATTGAATCCTGATTGGCAAGTTGCAGTTGTAGGTGATGGGAGATTGGCACAAATGATCTCCCAAGTTCTAAAACTGTCTTGTTCAAATGTCATTTGTTTTGGAAGACACCAAAACAAACTTTCACTGTTAGAACCATTTGGTATTGCAACAAAGATTGGAATTGATTCCTCTGATGAACAACTCTATGATTTAGTGGTAGAGGCAACTGGAAGTAATTCTGGATTTACAGACACTATGAAATTGGTAAAACCACGTGGAACTGTCATACTAAAATCCACAATTGCATCAAGAGAAAATCTTGATTTGACTCCAACTATAATCAATGAAATCACTTTAGTTGGTTCTAGATGTGGTCTGTTCAAACCTGCAATTGATGCTTTAGCAACTAAGATGATTGTAGTTGATTCTATGGTTGACTCTACTTTTCCATTAAAAGAATTCTCTAAAGCAATAGAGCATGCAAAAAAGCCAGATACTCTCAAAGTCTTTCTAAAACCTTAACTCTTATTTTGATTCCAAAATAATACATTAAATACACTGTCTAGCTGAGTCTATTCATGTTTGGCAAGAAACCAGAATTAAAAGAAGGATCTTATATTTTCTCAATAAAAAAGAACGGTGATTATAATGACTTTATTTTCGGAGCAGTTACTGGAATTGATGGTAAAAAAGTAGGTATCACAGGTGTAATTGTAAATCCAGTTGGTTTGAAAAACAAGTTAGAACAAGGAAAGACTGGAGAGCGTTCACGTGAAATCCTTGAGAATCCTACTCCTGATAATGTTGTTTTGGCTCTAGTGTATCGTGTGGAACATGAAAATTATTCTGGTATATTGAATCTTGATTCTGACAAGTGTGATCTTATTCCGCCTAAGGTTTTTGGAATGTTAGATGGTTGGATTCGTGAATCTTTACCTGAATTTATCAACAATGTCTTGTCATTACCTGTAGGGACTGATCGTGATGAAGCAAAACATATCCTAAAAAATAGAATGGAGACTTTAACTGATCCGCATTTGAAACGAACTCTATATTCAGTTTGTAGAAGCCTCAAAATTTTAAACTAAATTTTCAAATCCTAGGCATAATTTCTCCATAGTTTTATATTATGCCCCAAGAAAATCTCGATACAATGGAATATGTTTACGCTGCTTTACTTCTTCACAAGCTAGAAAAAGAAGTTAACGAGGCAAACCTCAGTTCAGTTGTTAAAGCATCTGGCGCTGAAGTTAATGAAGCCCAAGTTAAATCTCTAGTTGCAGCCTTAGCTGATGTTGACATCTCTGAGGCAGTCAAAGCCGCACCTGTAGCAGTTGCAGCAGCAGCCGCACCAGCAGCAGATGCAGCCGGTGGTGAAGCAAAGAAAGAAGAAAAGAAAGAAGAGCCTAAAAACGAAGAAGCAGCCATGGAAGGACTGTCTTCATTATTCGGTTAAACGAGTTTTTCACATTAATTTTGATATTATTTTTGTTACTCTTAATTAGTTCTAGCTCCATCTTTGAATTGATTGGTTGATTTCACTTTTCCTATAGATGGGTTCATCAGTATTCTTGATTATTTGGGTACCGTAGCCTTTGCAGTTACTGGTGCCAGTAAAGCAATTACACACAAGGCTGATATTTTTGGAATCATTGTACTTGCAACTGTAGTTGGAGTTGGAGGTGGAGTAACTCGTGATGTAATATTTGGTAGATTCCCTACAGCATTCTCTGATCCTATTTACATTTCTTTAACTGTTGGAACTGGAATTGTAATGTTTTTTCTTTTCTCATATCTGAAAAAGAAAATGAACATTTGGTTAATCTTTGATGCAATTGGTCTGGGTGTTTTTTCAATTATTGGTGCATCTATTGCATATCAGATAGTTGGGTTGGAATTTCTTCCAATGATTTTTGCTGGAATGATTACAGCAATTGGTGGTGGAATACTGCGAGATATTTTTGTCCGAGAAATTCCTATTGTATTTGTAAAGGAAGTTTATGCTGTTGCAAGTATAATTGGAATTGTAATATTTTATGGACTATTATCTTTTGATGTAGATGTACAAATATCATCTGTAATTGGTATCATTGCAGCAACTGGAATTAGATTACTTGCAATGAAGTATAATTGGAATTTACCCAAAGTTAGAGAATCAAACTAATTTTTTTAAAATACTAAACACCTTGGCATGTTTCTCAGGTGTAACCCATAATCTCTTGTAAATTTTAAAATCAGTCTCAATCACAATTGCCTTGTTTTTTGTAGGTCTTGCTGCATCAAAATGAAACCAATCTCTAAAGTTATTTGAGCCTGAAATCCTCAAACGCCCTGATGATAACCCCATATTTCTCTCAGAGATTTTTTTAACATGTGATAATTTCACATCCTTTTTACCCCACGGTAAAACCCAAGACTTGAAGCGTATTTTGTCTTCAAAAATTTGTATGTGTTTATCACTGTATAGTGGAGATTTTGACATGAGCAATTTTACTATAATCTATACTAATCTCTTCTTATCTAGCTCTACTCAATGATAACTTGCGTTTTAGTTTTCTAGCTCTGGGCTTTGTTCTCAATAAACGTCCGCAACAAGGACACCANAANCCTTCCCATACGATGAACACTTCGCATTCTGGACATCTTTTTTGACCTTGCTCATACCTTCCACCTTCTTGATTGTTACTTTTTCCTTGATAATTTTTGCAAGTCCCAATACAATGCATGTATTATCTAATGAGAGGACATAGAAAATATTTTCTATATGAAAATTAAATTATCTTTGCGTTAATGTCGATTTTGTGTGTCATGCTGTACATAGCTGGGCAACGCTCTTCTGCCATTTTTAATATCTCTTGGAGTTTTTGGTTATCTGCATTCTCACTTTGAGCATCAATCTCAAAACTTATTCCTTCAGTGATCGGATCTTCTGATAAATCAAATGCTTTTGCAAAATTGATGTTACATTGAGTAGTGACTGTAAGTTTTGTCAGTTTTACTCCTTGCTGTGCTGTGATTCCAACAAATGTCCCAATAAAGCAAGATGTAATTCCTGAAATACAATATGCCATTGGCCCTAGTCTGTTACCTTCTCCACCTAGAAATGACGGTGAATCAATTTCGACTACTTGCTTTCCTTTCTCAAAAGCTAGCTCTGTTTTAAATTGAAATTCTGAATTTGGATCTAAATTCCATTCCCCTTGCATTTTTACTGGTTTTCGTAAAGTATTGATGTCTTCTTTTCCCTTTGCTAGGGTATTTGCAACTTTATCCAGGTCAACATTATTGATTTTAGTCATGATATTCAAAATTTTATGAGTCTGACTATCGTATAAAGTTCTGGTTTTAGATGAAAATTAATTATTGAGATGTAGCCCATTCGTAGATGAATTTGATTTGTTCCATTAACACTGTATTCATTTGAGAAACTTTCTTTTCTAGTTCTGAAATTGTGTTTTGTAAACTTCTATTTTCTTCTTCTAGTTCAGAAATCCTTTGTTCTAGTTTGAGTATTTGTGAATCATCATTTGTTGGTTCTGAATATGGATATGGTTCATCATATCTGTGGTCTGGATAGTCACGTTCATACTCATCTGATTTTTCATCATGTCTGTCCTTATATTTTTCATGAAATGCTATGACACGTTTTGCTTCTTCATAACTCAAATCAGTTTCAGAAACTATCAATTCTAATAATTCGTCAACTTGTCCTGATTCCCAAAAATGTTGAACCTTCTCCATTGGAATTACATCCATAATTCTCTGAGTTAGTGGTTCAATTGATTTCCACTCTGGATCATCTTCGTGTGGTTGATAATCTTTGTAATCATCATCGTATCCTTCATACCTGTCATAATCATCATCATGTTCTTCATACTTGTTGTAGTCATCATACTTGTTTCCTGCAGCATCATACTCTTCATACCTGTCATAATCATCATCGTATTGTTTTTCTTGTTCTTCATAATACTCTCTTGCCTCATCATCAATATGTTGTAATTCATTTTCAAACTCTCTTTCCATCTCTTCAAATTGTTTCATAATTTCTGATTCAATAGACTGTCTCTTTTCATCATACCTGGAAAATAACTCATCAAACATTCTGTCAATTTCTGAATCNTTGATGTCTGGATTACTTTCTATTTTTTCATAAATTTCATTTTTCTCTTCTTCATGTTCTCTATCTAATTCTTCAAACTGTTCATTAGCTTCTCTTTCTATCTGCTGTCTTTTCTCATCAAACTCTCTTTCTAGTTCTCTGTATTGTTCATCCCACTTGTCATCGCCTTCTGCCATTGCAGGACTGATTAATCCTACAATCAAAACCGCAAATAATCCTAGTATGGATAGTGTTTTTTGCATATAGTTTAGCAGAAATTTTGGTATTTAAAATTAAACGTATAATGTATAGTAACAGTTATCAGATAAAATATAATTTTGTGCCTAAATTAGAAACTGAATTTATGCTGGTGTGTAGTCTTTTGCTTTACTTGCAACGCCTTTTGCTTGGGAATCTGCTTTTTGCAAAATTTGCTCTTTTGTTTCATCAGTCATAAATCCTGATTCAACAGATACTGAACGTGCAGATTGTGCAGCCTTTGAAAGAATCTGTGAGACATTGTCTGCAGTAATGTATGCTGCCTCTATTGATAATGAGACTGCCTCTTGGTGTGCTTGTCCGAATTGTGCTCTGATTGCTTCAACATCAATTATCATCTCTTGTTCAGAATACTTGAGTCCTTCTTCTAATGCAGTGTATAGTGAAATTCCTGCCTCTACTGGTTTGATATCTAATTTACCCAAAAGTGCTGCTAATTTTTCATTTATCACTCCGCCTTTCTCTACTGGAGTACTGTCTTTTGCAATCCAAATTGTACCTTGATCAATTTTAGTTGGAATTCCTGCGTCTTTAAATTCAGTAAGCATTGGTCCTGGAGCAATACCTGTGTTCTTTGCAGGGACTACAATGTCTATACTTGCAATATCTCCACCTCTTGCTGCCATCATGATTTTGTTTTTTGCTAAAAGAACGTTAAGCTTGAATGGTGACATGTTGGTAAACATGAACATACATTGACCAACAAGTTCTGCTGCAATGTCTTTGATACCTGGTACGTCTAATGTCTCTAGAGCTTTTCTTGCAACTTTATCTTTGATACTTACAAACTCTACATCTCCTTTGAGTGCTTTTCTTAATGGTAAAAGTTGTGTAGAACGTACTTTGGTTGTTTTAATTATTGCTACTACTTTGTATTTTTTTGGAAGTTCTTGCAGTTGCTGATACATTTGGGTTTTTCTTTCTGGATAAGATGTTCTATTCTCATGCATGTTTCTTCTTGACCTCTTGAACTTGTTTAATTGGTTTACCCATTGTAGTTTTTATCATAATTTTTTTAATGTTCTTCTCTCCGTTTGGTAGTTTCTTTTCAATTGCATTAAGAACTGCATTTGCATTAATTGCCAAATCTGCATCCTCCATTGATTCATCACCAATCTTACATGAGACTGATAATGAAGCTCTTGTTCTAACTTTAATTGATGTTCTAAATCTTGCTAAAAATGCAGCAATGTCTGCATTAAATGGAACTGGTGTTGGCATTTTTCCTCTAGGACCCAAAAGTTGACCTAAAGATTTACCGACAGTTGGCATTACTTGAGTGTCTGCCAAAAAGAAATCATATTTGTTGATGAATTTTCTAGATTCTCTTTTATTAGTTGCAAATTTGTTTAATTCTTCCTCACCAATCACAATGTCTGCATTTGCTGCTTTGGCTTTTTGACCCATTTCTCCTCCAGCAATTATACAAACAGTTGCAGGTGAACTGGTCTTTGGAAGTTGAACTACTTCATTGATGGCAAATCCTTTCTTGACATCAATATCTTTGAAATTAATGATCAATTCTACGGCTTGTTTGAATTTCCTTTCTTTTGTTGAAGTTTTTACTTGTTTTACAATTTCAACAAATTGTGCCTCGGTGACCATTACGAATGGATTTCGAGATTGCCTACTTAAAATCGTTTATGGATAGAGATTTCTTTAGATCATTTATTCTAAAAAATCACTACATTTTGGTAGATTAATTGTAATTCCATGATGAATTCCACAGAAAACTTACACATATTAAATCAGAATCCCAAATTTCGAATGTAATTGCACCGCTTTGACGATCTAGATATGAAATTATTGTATGAATTAACTAAGGATGGCTCCATTTCTGTTCCAATACTTTCAAAAAAGTTAGATATCAATGCATCTGTACTTTACAGCCGAATTAAACGGTTAATGAAGAAAAAACTAATCAAAAAATTCACTATTGATATTGATGAATCTCTTTTAGGAATAGGTGTAAAAGCATCAGTTGGAATTAACCGAGATCCAAAATACAAGGATGTAATTCATAAAAAATTCATGGAAATCACCGAAGTTGTATCTATTTCTGAAGTTACTGGTAGATTTGATATTATCATTGATGTGTATGCAAAAAATCTTGAAGCACTTCATGCAGTAGTAATTGAGAAAATTGGAAAAATTGAAGGTATTCAGAATACTGAAACCTTTGTAGAATTACAAAAAACTGACAAAGACCCTGTCTATCTAATTCAGTAGTTTTTAGAAATAACTCTTTTTTGTACAATTAATTGAAATTAATTTTAATTTGATTGCAGTGTATTCTTACTGCTTAATACTTTGATCTTATTATGCCTGTTTATGGAAACAGCTAAAATAGAAAAGTTCCAATGGGGAGAAGTATCTGATCTTAATTCTGGGCATACTTCTGATGAATGGGGTATTGCAAAAAAACCAAAATCCAGAAAAAATGTGATCATTGCATATGATGTTGTATGGAATACCTGATATCTTGAATTTTTGATTTATCTATATTCATACAATATTATTTCTTAAATTAAACAAATTTTCATTTTTGTTATGCTGCTACTTTTATTCTTATTTGCAGTGTATGCTTTGTGGTCTTAATCAGGTGTGATGAGTGTGGGTTTGATTGTGATTATGAGATTACTGGATCAGTAGAATCTGTGGTTTTTGACTATTGGAATCACATGAATGACAAACATGGAATTGAATATTCTACAGAAACTTTGGGAAGATACATCAAAAAGAAATTACCAAAACAAATTGTTGCGTAATGTAAAAAGAAATTAAATTTTTAGAAATTACTTGAATTTCTCGTCCCATTTACCTTCATTGATTTCTGCGGTCATTTCTTTTGGAGTTTTTCCTTCCACTTTAACTCCTAATGCTACGCATGTACCGATGATGGTTTTTGAAACTGATTTTAATGATGAAGCATATGATTTCTCAAGTTTTGTATTTGCAACTTTGATAATTGAATCAATTGTGACATCTCCTGCCCATTCAGTTCCTGATGCTCCAGAACCTTTTGTAATGCCTGCTTCTTTCATGATGAGTGCAGCAGCTGATGGGATACCAATTTCAATTTCATATTTTTTTGTTTCACTATCAACAATTACTGTAACTGGAACTTTCATTCCCTCAAAGTCTTTGGTTTTGTCATTGATTGCTTTAATGACTTCCATGATGTTAACTCCTAGAGGACCTAATGCTGGACCTAATGGTGGACCAGCTGATGCTGCTCCTCCTGTTACAAGTGATGATATTTTTTGTTCTGCCATTTCTAATTCAACTCAATATGAAAATTTAATCCTTACTAAGCCCCACTCGCTAGTTTTAGATAGTTTGCGTCAACTGTAACTGGTAATTGATATGCTGCATCCAACAAAACCACTGTTGCTTCTTCTTTCTCAACATCTATTCTGGTAATTGTTGCTTTCATTCCCTTGAATGGACCGCCTGTAATTTCTATTACGTTATCTACTGCTAATGTTGATACTGTTGATTTCTTAACTAGATATCCTTCTATATCTGCAAATTCTAATTCTCCTCTTAATTGACCACGGATGTGTCTTACACCTTCAACTGCCATGTATGCATCACTTGGATTGATTGCTTCAACTACGACATATCCTTTAAGATCACTTACCCAAAATACTGATTGAATGTTAATTTGATTTGCGTTTGCTTTAGCTTCTAATAATCTCATAACCACTTTTTCTTGTCCACCAGTGGTTCTAATTGCAAATAGATGTGATTTTATTTCTTCTTCAGACATTTTATCTACCAAATGTAATCACTGAAAAGACAAATTGAATTGTAAACCCGATAAGACCAACTCCGCATATTCCTAATATTACTAATCTCAAGTGCTGTTGATACTCATCTTTGTCTGGTTTTTTTGCCATTTTCATGGTATTTACCATATTCTTCAAAGTCTGACGTGGATTCATTGCTGGAAATTAATATGGTGTCCTTATATTCCTTATCTCATGGAACTACTAGTTGCGTATCAAGATGATCCAGCAGGTCACAATATGGCAAAATTTCTTTCAAAAGAAATGACTCAAGATGGTGATATTTTTCGTGGAAAATATTATGATTTGGTAATTATTCCATCTCCTGCCATTTCTGCTGATTGGTTAGAGGAGAAATATGATTATGATGGATTTGTATTTCTTTCAAAACATGCTGCTGAATCTGGGGTATTGGCATTAACTTGTCACAGTACTGGGAATTTCTCTGAGGCAAAATTTGGTGGAAACGACAGACAAGTTGCAATTCCTCTTCCCGACTTTCAAAAAGAATATCTTAAAACTTTAAAGAAAAATGAATCTGATTTTTCTGAATTCCAAATCACAATTGAGGCAACACATCATGGCCCAACAGGTTTGACCAAACCTTCATATTTGTTGAAATAGGTACGACTGAAAAACAATGGACTGATGTATCTTTGTGTAATTCTGTTGCATCTTTGGTACACCAGGTGATGTCTAATCCGATCAAAGAAAACCCTGTTGCAATTTGTTTTGGTGGTACTCATTATCCTTCAAAATTCACTAATGAATTACTTGAAGGAGTACACGCCCTTGGAACTGTTATTCCAAAACATGCTTTAGAGAATATTGATGAAGAGTTGTTTTCTCATATACTCTCTCAAAATTCTATGGCAGAGACTGCTCTTTTAGATTGGAATGGGTTAGGTCCAAATAAATCAAAAATAGTTAGTTTTCTTGAATCTACTAATCTTAAAGTGATTAAACTTTGAATCTAGAACAAAAAATTTACAAAAAATTACTAGATGTTCCAAAAGGTAAAATTACAACTTATGGTGATTTGGCAAAAGCTGTTGGATTAAAAAATGGACAAAGAGTTGTTGGAAAAATAATGAACAAAAACCCATACCCTGTGATTGTTCCTTGTCATAGAGTTGTAATGTCTACTGGAAAAATTGGTGGATATGCATATGGTGAACACATTAAGACAAAGATGCTAAATGATGAAGGTATCAAAATTCAAAATGGTAAAATCTTAGATTTGAAAAATAAACTTTTTAAATTCTAATCTTTTCTCTTTTCTCTGATTTCATCCATCAAAGCTCTAAGGTGTGCTTTGTTTCTAACTGTATTTCCACCAACCTTTTTGTAAAGTGTCCAAAATTCTGGATTAGTCAAATCTTTTCTATCTTTTGCAATTTTCAACAAACGTCTTAATGCACGTACTTTGGCAACGTAAACTTCTTTTTTACCAACTCTTGCACCTTTTCGTCCTTGCTTCTTACCTTGAGTTGTACCTCTTTTACCTTCTCTGATCTTTCTTTGTTTGTGCTCTACCTCTAGATGTACCTGTAAATGGTTTAATTTTGATTGTATTTGCAGTGATTAAACTTCTAATGTTTTCTCTTGTAATTGCATCTGCAATGTCTGTTAGATGGTCTGTATCAAATCGTATTCTGTGAATTCCAACTCCTGTGACTCTTGATGCGAGTCTTTTTTTGGCTCTAAGATTTACTACCAATTGCACTCACTCTTGCGTTAAATATTTTAAATTTCTTTTCAACTGCTTTGATAACAATTTCTTTTCTCTTTTTAGTTCCAACACTATGACCGAATCTTACTCCGTCTTTCTTTGGATTTAATTTTTCTAAATCTGCCAAGTTGTAAACTAAATTATCTGTAAATCCTGAAGGGTGTAATCCTTTTGCACTATTTGGTCCTCCATATCCTACTTTAACAAGACCTGGACGACCTCTACTCTTTTGTTTTCGTTGGTGATGATCCATGCCTTTTGGCTTTCTCCAGTTGGTTTGGAGTCTAACATAACGCCAACTTTCTGGTCTAACAAAGTCTGGATTGTGTTCTTTGACTTCTTGTCTTTTCTCAATCAGTTCTTTGTTAATTACCATGGAGATGAGTCTTGAATTTTGAAATAAATACGTTCCTAGACCTAAAGATCATTTCTGGGAAGAAAGAGATAATAAGGAAATTCAAGGCGGATCGAAATATTCATGCACAAGCCTAAGATTGAAATTAGTATTTTTGGTGGTATCCTACATTGACTGAAGTAGTCGGCAATGCTGTAACTGATACCTTTTCATCACAATTAACTGCATTTGGGATAAATCCTTCCAAAGTCCACCGAAATCTCAGCGTAGATGATATGGTCAAATTGGCAGTTGAGCGAGGAGAGGGAGTAGTAAATTCTACAGGTTCATTATCTGTTAATACTGGAAAATACACTGGTCGTTCTCCTGATGATCGATTTATTGTATATGATGATAAAACTCATGAAACAATTGATTGGGGNAAAATCAACCATCAATTNCCAAGTGGTAAATTTGAAAAACTTTTTGAAAAGATGAAAAATTTTGTTGATAACAAAGAACTTTTTGTTTTTGATGGTTTTGTAGGTGCTGATCCAGAAACTCGTTTACCTATTAGAGTAATCAATGATCATGTGTGGCAAAATCTCTTTGGAAATAATTTGTTTATTCGACCATCAAGTGAAGAATTACAAAATCATGAACCAGAGTTTACTATTTTATGTATTAATGACTTTGTAGCAGATCCTGAAATTGATGGAACCAGAACTGATGTCTTTATCCTAATTGACTTGACACGAAAAATTGTTTTGATTGGAGGAACAGAATATGCTGGTGAAATGAAAAAATCAATGTTTGGTGTAATGAATTTTCTTTTACCTGGTAGAAATATTTTCCCAATGCANTGCTCAGCTAACATTGGAGAAAAAGGAGANACTGCTTTGTTCTTTGGATTATCTGGCACTGGAAAGACAACACTTTCTGCAGACCCAAATCGAAAATTAATTGGAGATGATGAACATGGTTGGTCTGATAATGGTACCTTTAATTTTGAAGGTGGATGTTATGCAAAATGTATCAACCTTAGTCAAGAAGCAGAACCTGAAATCTGGAATGCAATTAAACCTGGTGCACTTTTAGAAAATGTCGTACTAAATGATAATGTTCCAGACTATGATGATAATGCTTTAACTGAAAACACTCGTGTCGGTTATCCTTTGGATTTCATTCCTGGGGCTGTAATTCCAAGTGTTGGTGGAAATCCTAGAGTGATCATATTTCTAACTGCAGATGCTTTGGGTGTGTTGCCACCAGTTTCCAGATTAACAAAAGAAGCTGCAATGTATCACTTTATGTCTGGATATACAAGCAAGCTAGCAGGAACTGAAAGAGGTATCAAAGAGCCAAAATCTGTATTTTCTCAATGCTTTGGAGCCCCATTCATGCCTAGACCAGCATCTGTTTATGCCAAATTACTAGGTGAGAAAATTAATCAACATAACACTGTGGTCTATCTTGTAAACACTGGATGGTCTGGTGGTGCATATGGTGTTGGTACTAGAATCAAAATCAAGTACAGTCGTGCAATGGTAACTGCAGCCCTTACTGGAAAACTAGACATTGTAAAGTACAGACATGATGATTTGTTTAATCTTGATATTCCAACAGAAGTTGAAAATGTTCCTCCTGAAATTTTAGATCCAAAGAACACTTGGGTTGACAAGGACTCTTATGATTTATCTGCAAAGAAACTAGCTCAAATGTTTGTTGAGAACTTTAAGAAATTCGAAAATGTTTCACAAGATATTGTTGATGCAGGTCCACATTTGTCTCAATAGAATTTTCTTTTAATCAATCCAACAATTCCAACTAGTGTTATAATTACTGCGATAATTCCTATCTGTCTTTCTGGAATATTTATGGTATCTGCTCTCTCAGTTTCTGAGATAGAACTAATTTGAATTGTGTTGTATGCATCTGATGTTGTTCCGTTAACCCTGATTTTTGCATCAATCCAATATTCGGCATTTTCATAAATTTCAATTGATGTTTTTTTATCTGGTGTAGCAGTTGTAGTATCTGTTTTACCATCTTTACTGTTTGTTACTGAAATTTTTGTAAAACTCCATTCTTCTGGATGATAAATTTCAAAGAACAGTTTCTGATTTTGTTGATTTACAGAAATTGAACCTGGTGTATAGTGAAACAAAAATGGAAC
>JGI26258J51719_1000688_pt1 | contig 13310 bp, 16 predicted proteins | sample SaaInlLV_10m_DNA_3_FD_51719 | JGI IMG/M metagenome (IMG submission 51719)
CTTCCCATGTAACATTTTCAAAAATTCTTGGTTCATTAATAGAATATTCTAAAATCAATTGACATCCATGACATGCAATTCCTTTTTTCTCATCCAAATTTACAGGTCGTCCATTAACAAATATGGTATTAAATTCTTCAGTAAAAAAGAAAGAAGTTGTCTCTAAATATTTAAAATTCCATGTCCACACATTATTTGTTTGAACTAATGCATATTCAAGATCATACTCTACGATTGATTTTTCATTTGATGGTTGAATCAAAACTACTCGATTGTCTTGATTAGTTGTAAATAATAATTTTTCATTTTGTTCATTTGTAACTGAAATATTTGAAGCAGTTCCATAAATTAATTCAAGATCTTTTGGTAAACCTGATGAAAATACAACATGCTTGACATGAACATTTCCTTCTGAATTAATTACAACTTCTACTGATTCCTGTGCGGCTTTTTCTCCAATTGAAATTTGAGCATTAGCCACAGGAATTATAGATATTAGTGCTAAAACTACCAAAAATCCAAAAATTCTTGAATTCATTTATTCTACAGTTACATGAAGCATTGGTGCTTTTTCTAGAGGACAATCATTTCCATCTCTTTCAAGATTCACAATTTTATCTGCAACATCCATCCCTTCGGTCACTTCACCAAATACAGTATATTGTCTATCAAGAAATGCACTATCTGAAGTTACTATGTAAAATTGTGAGCCTGCACTATCTGGATCTTGAGATCTTGCCATAGAAACAATACCTCGTAAATGAGATCTTGAATTAAATTCTGCTTTAATATTATATCCTGGTCCACCCATACCCCATGAACCTTTGTTGTCTGTTTTTGTATTTGGATCCCCTCCCTGAATCATAAATCCAGGAATAACTCTATGAAAAAGAGTTCCATCATAAAATCCATCTTTAGCTAGTTTTTGAAAATTTCTAACTGTTTCTGGTGCCAATTCAGGTAAAAGCTTAAAGGAAATTTTTCCAAANTTAGTTTCTATATTTACTGTACTCATACACCATTTTCATTTTCTTATCATAAGAGTCTTTTGTGATAANCTATTTACTAATTTTATAGTTAGTTAAATTATGTTGAAAAATTTATAATTATTGATATATTTTTCATTGATTTTTTTTATTCTTGAATACTTTGATAATTTTACTTTTTACTAAATAAAAAATATGAAATTAATATAAATCAAAATTTTAGAAATTAAAAAGTAATAGTGTTATATAGAACAAAAAAATCTAGTATGCATTGAATCGTACAAATCAAAGCACGATAATTAAAGAAGCAATTAATTCTTATCTTGACAAAGGAGTTACTGACAAACAAGATATCTACACCAAAGTTGTTGATGAACTTGGTGTACCAAGACCAACAGTAAGAAGAGTTGCAAGAGATTTGAGAACCGAGTTATTACAAAAAATTCAAATCTTACAATCTGATATGCCAAAGGCAACTATCACTCCTGAAGAAGACGAATAAATTCGGCTCCTTTTTCTTTTTAATCCTATTATTTTGTGATTATCGGCATTACTGTTATAAATAATGAATTTTTCAAATTAATCATGGGATATGTGGGAAATCACTTAGCCACTTTGGTAACTGGAGTNTTTGCAATAATTTTAACTGCNCTTTGGCCTTATTTTGTAGATTTTGCACCAATACTGAATTTTGTATTTATTATGGCAGTCCCAATCATGTGGTTNCTAGTCTTTACTTGTTGGATCTCTCAAAAAAGTACTGATTACATGCATCATCATNCACATACTGAAAAAAAAAGCTTGAGTAGTCAGCAGACTATTCAAACAACAACTACAGGAAATCAAATAAGTATTTCAGAAATCAAACAAGTTCAAAATGAATTATCTTTAGAATTAGATAATCTCAAAGAATCTGTAAAACTAAAAGACAGTGAAATTGAGAGATTAAATCAAGAAATTTCTAACTTACAAACTCTTGTACAAATTGAGTCATTAAAAACTGAATTGACTAATTTGAAAATGTTAGCGTCCAAAAGAAAATAAATTATTTTAATCACTACAATGACAACATGCTTCATCATGATTTTTTTTGCAGCTAGGACAACTAACTGCCCCACCATAATGACATTTACATGAACATAATTCAGTTGGATCTTTTTTAAAACTCAATTCTATTATTGTCATATTATGTCAATATTTGACTTTTACAGTCTTAACATATTTTTTATCTAATATTTTCCATTACTTGTTGAAATTAAACGGGCTTGAAGGGCTTCGATCCCTCGACCTATAACTTAGGAAGCTACTGCGCTATCCATGTTGCGTGTCAAATTGACTCTGCGCTACAAGCCCAGCAAAAAAAACATTCTTAATTATTTAAGCGTAATCAAGATTTTCTTTGATCATTTTTTGAATACTTTCCCATTCATTATTTTCTTTATCATCCCATTTTTCAAAATACACAACATCTTTCAATTCTAATCTTGGTAACCAACCTGCAGTTTGGAGATCTGGTTTCTCAGCAAAATCATCAACATGACCTAAACACAAGTATGCAACAGGAATTACATGTTCAGGAATCTCCAAAACTTCTTTCAGGGCATCATTTGATAGAATACTTACCCATCCAAGCCCTATTCCTTCTGTTCTTGCTGATAACCACAAATTTTGAATGGCACAACACACACTGTATAAGCCTGCTTCAGGAATACTTGATCTCCCAATAACAAATGGACCAAATTTTGTTGGATCATATGTTACACACAAATTTACTGGAGATTCTAATATTCCCTCAAGTTTGAATGAAAGATATTTTGATCTTTTAGGTTCCTCGACTAATTGTGATGATCGATTTTTTTCTATATCAAAAGATTCTTTGATTTTTTCTTTTGTTTTACTATCTTTTATTAAAATAAAATTCCATGGCTGAGAAAATCCTACTGATGGTGCATGATGTGCTGCATGAAGAATTTTTGATAAAATATCATCTTTTATGGGTTTTGAGGTAAAATGAGATCTTACATCCCTTCTTGAATATATTGCCTTATAGAAACCTCTTTTTTCATCTTCAGTAAAATTATCTGCCAATTATTTTGTACCTTCTTTTTATTGATTGATTCTTTCTTTTGTTAAACGTTAATAATGTCTGTACCTTATTTTTTATTTCAATGGGCCTGTAGTCTAGCTGGTTAGGATACCGCCTCGACATGGCGGTGATCATGAGTTCGAATCTCATTAGGCCCACTTTTTTTATTTAAAATCCAGATTTGAACTCTTTCTCATTAACAGTCCATGTTGTTTGAGTAGTAATTATTCCTTCAGCACTAAAATTTTTAATATTATTTTTTAATACTGATTGAAAAATTTCTGAATTAACATTGGATTCATTTAGAATAAAAATATTTTTTAAAGGAATTTCTGTATTTGGGAAAAATGAAGCTCTTCCTGGCATTGAAACATCTTCTGTAGAATATCTTCCTGAACCCAATAATTCTTCATCACCATAAAGATCGTATTCAATTACTGAAACTGTAAACGTAGTGTCACTAGGATTTTTCACAAGAAACGTGACATTAAGTTTGATTTTATCATTAATACTATCATCGCTTATCAATTCAACTTCTGTCAATTCAATTTGTGCTTGTTGAAGATCACCATTATCTAAACTTGCATAGTAAACAATTCCGCCCATCATAGCAAAGACACCTGCAATTGCAAGATAAACTGTCATTTTACTTTGAAGTGCCATTTCAATGATTTCAGATTATATTTACTAAAGAATGTTGTCAAGATCCAAATACATAATATTTGACTAAAAATATTACAATTGATGAGCGCAATTGAACAAGCTGTAATCACTTGGATACATCTTGTTGCAGCAGCAATTTGGGTTGGAGGGTCACTTTTTATTGGAATTGTATTCTCACCTCTTCTTAAAACAATGGCAGATTCGATGCAAGAAAGAATGCAAATAATGATTCGTGTTGGGAGGCGATTTAACAAAGTTGCAGTTCCGTCGTTAATCATCTTAATGATAACTGGTTTGTATAGCTCTCATACGCTGCTTGGTAAACCTGAATTTTTGTTTTCAACTAGTTATGGTTCTTTTTTAATTATCAAAATGATTCTTGTAATTGCATTAATTATTACGTATATAGTACATGTTAGAGTTATTCGTAAAGATATTGAAGATAAAATAATGTCAAATCAAATGTCTGAAAATCAAATCCAAAAATTAAGAAAAAAAATTATTATTTTAGGAGAAATTACAGTAGTTTTATCAATTGCGATTCTATTTTTTGCAGCATTACTTGATGCTGGAGTATGACACACCTTCAATAATTACTTCAAACCCATCATTTATTTTCCCAATTCCATATCTGCAACCTGTGATTTTTGATGTTACAAACAAATTTGTTTCTAGGTGCTTTGATATATTTTTGATATGAAAAATTGTTTTTTCTGGACCTAAACTTGCAACTGGTACAAGCATATCTACTAAATTCTCATCTACACCCAGTGAATTTTTATAAAACTTATTCAAATCAAGACTAAATTTTTTTGTCTTTTTATCATATAACCCATCAATACCATTAATTGAATTTTCATCAATACTAAAAATTAACAAAGATGCACCTGAATCTATNGCATCTTGATTTTTAATTTGTNTATTTACTATAAAATTTNTTTCAACTAATTTTTCTTTAANCTCTTCAACTTTATTTTTAATATCTTCTTCCAAAAGTTTTGAAAATGTACAAATTATTTTTATTGTCTTTGTTTTTCTCTTTGTAAGTGATATTGATTTTATTTTTGATGGCTTAACATGTAAATTAATTTCTCCTCCTCCTTTAGGATAATATCCCCGTTTACATAATTCAAGTGAAAACTCTATCCCCATTCTACTAAATGCTTCTCTTAAGACATGTTGAGTATAATCAAACGATGGACTCCAAAGTACATCTGTACCACCTTTTATTTTTAGATCAAGTTTTTTTTGAGAAGATGCAATTACTGGTATTAACACTTGTAAAATTAAAGAAATACTTCCAGCAGTACCTACATCTTCAACTAATTGTAAACTTTCAATATTCTTTGGAATAAATTTTAATTCAGTAGATCCAATTTCTGCACCTATGANCTCAGCATTTACAATTTTTTGGAGAATTTTAATTGCTGTAAGATGTTGTGGTCTTAATCCTGCAACTTTTCTATTTTTTCTAATATTTTCAATGTGAATTGGTTTTTTTGTAATACATGAAAGAGTAATTGCTGTACGAATAATTTGTCCACCTCCTTCCCCATGTTCACCATTAATTTTTAAAAAATCCATAATTTTACAAAATTAGAACTCTTTATGATAGTTTTTTAAAAAGAAATTTTCTATGTTCTTGTATGAATGGATTGTTAATTGGACGATTTCAACCATTTCATCTGGGTCATCTTGAAGCCTTACAATTTGCTTTATCAAAAGTAGATAAATTATGGGTAGGTTTAGGAAGCTCAAATTTATCACCACAAAAAAACAATCCTTTNTCAGCTGAACAAAGAAAAGAAATGATTTTGTCTTCGATTGATGATTCAATGAAAGAAAAAATTTCGATTTATTTTATTCCAGATCTGGATAATCATATCAAATGGATTGAGAAAATAGATACTATTGTTCCAGATTTTGATATAATTTTTTCAAATGATGAATTAACTAATCATCTATATTCAAAAAGAGATATTCAAGTTNTTACAATTCCCTTTTTGAANAGAGATAGATTATCTGGTACTAATATTCGAGATTTAATTATTAGCGATCAAAAATGGGATGATCTTGTTCCTAAAGGTACCAAAAATTTTTTAGAAAAAACTAGTGCTAAGGAATATTTGAAAAATCTCTAATTATAAATAAACCCCATAACGCATTGACAGGTAGATAACATGGAATATCTTTCAATGCTTCCTGGCCCAACAAATGTACCTAATAGGGTAATGAGAGCAATGCTTGCACCAATCATTAATCATAGAAGTGATGATTTTGTAGAATTATACACTGATGTTGTTGATAAAACCCAACAAGTATTCCAAACACAAAATGATATTGTAGCATTATCTGCATCTGGAACTGGTGCAGTTGAAGCAAGTGTTGTAAATTTAGTTAAAAAAGGTGATAAAATTATCATTCCTGTAAATGGAGAATTTAGTAGACGATTATCAGAATTAATTGAAGGTCAAGGAGGTAATGTTGTAAAACTTCAAACTCCACCTGGAGAAAATGCAACTTTTGATCAAGTAAAAGAAGCATTTGATAATAACAAAGATGTTAAAGCATTCTATGTTGTTCACAATGAAACTTCAACAGGAACAATGGTAAATTATCTTGATAAAGTATCTGATTTAACTTCAAGAAATGATGCATTCTATGTAGTAGATTCAGTTTCATTACTTGGCGGTGCTCCACTTCCAGTTGATAAATGGAATATTGATGTATGTATGACTGGTGCACAAAAAGCAATAGCTGCACCTCCAGGAATTTCACCATTATCTGTTAGTGCCAAAGCCAAAAAATACATGATTGAAAACCCACCACCTACAATGTATTTCAATTTAGCAAGATATTTCAAATTTTATGATGGAGAAAAACATACTCCTTTCACACCTGCACTTCCATTACTTTATGCATACAGAGAAGCATTATCCATGATCTTAGAAGAAGGATTACAAAATGTCTTTAAACGTCATAAAGTTTGTTCAGATGCATTATACTCTGGTCTAAGTGCAATGGGTCTTTCTCCATTTGCAAAAGAAGAAGATCGTTCAATCTCAATTGTTGCACTAAATTATTTGGAAGGATTACAAGACAAAACTTTCAGAAGTACACTTGCTGACAAATTCAAAGTTTTAGTCGCAGGTGGATTTGGTGATCTTAAAGGTAAAGTATTCAGAGTTGGATGTATGGGAGAAGTTAGTCCATATCATGTAATGAGAACTATTTCTGCAATCTCATCAACATTAGTAATGATGGGATATGATGTAGATGCTCAAGCAGGACTCAAAACTGCAGAAGAAAAACTAAAAGATCTCTAAATCCTGTTAACTTAATATAAGGAAATTCGAGACCGATCACATTGACTTTTGATAAAGGTTCACTAATTTTAGTAGATTATACTGCAAAGGTAAAAGATAGTGAAGATGTTTTTGATACTACTATTGAAGAAGATGCAAAAAAATATTCTATTCATGAACAAAATGTCAAATATCAACCAAAACTAGTTTCTATTGGAGAAGTATCTTATCCTGTTCTCAAAGGATTGGATGAAGCACTTGCAAAAACATCTGTAGGTGATAAACTAACAGTAGAAGTTACACCAGACAAAGGATTTGGTGAAAGAGATTCTGGTAAAGTTAGAATGGTTCCACTTAGAAAACTAGGTGAAGATGCAGAAAAAGTTTCAATTGGTGATACAATTGAAGTTGATAATAAACGAGGAATTATTCGCTATATTGGTTCAGGTAGAGTCCAAATTGATTATAATCATAGATATGCTGGAAAAACAATTCTGTTTGATGTAAATGTACTCAAATCACTTGATTCTCCAAATGACAAAGTTGATGGAATTCTCAAAAATAGACTTCCTGTAGAAGATACAAAAATCTCATTTGATTTGAAAGATAAAGAAGTTAGTGTTAATATTCCTGAAGAAATTTTACGTGCAGATGGTTTACAAATTATGAAACACTTTATTCAGTTAGATATTTTCAAATTTGTTTCAACTTTAGGAAAAGTTAGTTTTGTTGAAACACACGTCAATAAACAAACCCAAGAAAAGAAACCTGAAACAAAACAAAAAACTCCTGAACAAAAAACTGCTTAGATTACCTTAGTACTCTTTGCAAGATTTAATGCTCTTTTCTCAGTCATTTTTATTTCTTTCAAAATTGTATACCTTTCTGGTCTTAATTCTTGTGCAATAGTTAGAGCTTTAATTATTACATCTGACTTTAATCCAATTTGTTTTGCAGTTGTTGGAGCTCCAACATCTTTCAATGTTTTCACAATTTGTTTCCAATCCTGTCCTTGTAACTTTGCCATCATTATGGAACCTATTCCACATTTTTCTCCATGTAGACCAACACCCGGGGCTATTTTATCAAGAGCATGTGAAAAAAGATGTTCTGCACCTGAACATGGTCTACTGCTACCTGCAATACATGATGCTACTCCNGCACTGATCAATCCTTCTACAATTACTCTTGCATCCAATCCTTTTTTTGCAAAACTAGAAGAATTTTCCATGACTATCTTTGCACTCATTAAGGCTAAATCTGCTGCATATCTTCCATAATACTCCTTTTTCTTTTTATGACCTAATTGCCAATCTTTNACTGCAATTATGTTAGCAATNAAATCTCCACATCCACTAGCTAGTAGCTTTGATGGTGCTTTTTTGATTACATCAATATCTACAAAAACGCCCATAGGTGCAGATGCCACAATCGAATGAGGTTTATCACTNTTTACAGAAACAAATGGACTTGCCATTCCATCGTGAGAAGCAGCAGTTGGNAAACTTACAAATGGCTTATCCAAATTATATGAAATTAATTTTGCTGTATCTACAGAACGTCCTCCACCAATACCTACAATTAAATCAGAATTGTCTTTTTTAACATCTTTTTCTATCTGTTTTAATGATTCCATTTGATTATCTTTTGATGTATGCCAAACAAACTTAATTTTTTTCAATTTTAATGATTTTCCAATCTTCTTTTTTAGAACTTTTTGAACATTTACTCCAGAAATTAGAGAAACCTTTTTTGGCTTATCTAATAAATTCAAAAAAGTTCCAAAATCACCAATATTTTTCTCACCAATTTTGATGAGCCTGGGTAATTCCATTGTATGTGAGTGCATGCGATCTTGATTTTTTGTCATTATTTATGATTTCAAAGGATCAAAAAGTTATTTAAAAGGGTGAGATGGCATTTACTTTATCTTAATAGGTATATTTTATGTCAAACAACGTTGAAGAAAAAATTCTGCACGGGACTACCACTGTAGGTATCAAGGCTAGCGACGGTGTTGTATTATGTGCTGATATGAGGGCTAGNGCTGGCTATTTCATCGCAAATAACAATACCATGAAAATCCAACAAATTGACTTACATGCTGGATTAACTTTGGCTGGCGGTGTTGCAGACGCACAAAATATTGTTGATATTTTACGTTATCACTCAAATCTTCATAGAGTAGAAAAACAAGATTCAATTTCAATTCATTCTCTTGCAAGACTTTGTTCATTGATATTCCATCAAAATCGAGGTTATCCGTTTATGGCTGATATCTTACTTGGAGGATATGATGCAAATGGTCCTTCATTGTTTAATGTTGATATGTTTGGTTCAGTAGAAGAAAAATCATATGTTACAACTGGTAGTGGTTCACCAGTAGCCTATGGTTTACTTGAAGAAGAATATAGAAATGATCTTACAGTTGAAGAAGCAAAAAAAATAGCTTTACGAGCTGTAAAAGCAGCAATAGTTAGAAACATTGGAACTGGCGATGGAATTAACATCGCAATAATGGATAAAGATGGATTCCGTCTTTTGACTGATGAACAAAAGAAAGCAGTTATCGAACTTTAGTGATTTAATGCAACGTAAACAACCTCAAAAAGAATTACCTCCTAGTAGCCAAAATATAATGGCCACCATACTGCAAAGTATACCCAAAGAAGCTAGTATTACAAAAATAGAATATGAAGGNCCACGAATTGCACTTTATACAAANGCACCACGTTTTTTGTTGGAACATAATGAAACAATATCAAANCTTGTCAATATAATTAAAAAAAGAATTGTTATCAGAACAGATGAATCAATTAGAAAACCAGAAGCTGAAGTCAGAAAAATTCTTGCAGAATGTGTTCCAAAAGAAGCGAATTTACAAGGAACTATTTTTGATACAACTACTGGTGAAGTCTCAGTTGAAGCAAAAAGACCTTGGTTATTACAAAGAAATGCAAAAGAATTCAATCATGCTGAAGTAACTGAAAAAATAGGTTGGAGATTACGTATCAGAAAAGCCACAACTATACCATCACGTACAATCCAAACAATCAATGCAACTCTAAAACAAGCTTCTTCTGAAAGAAGTAAACAACTCAAACAAGTTGGTGATGAAATTTTTAGACCTAGATTATCTCAAAGAACTGAAGTTTCTCTTCATACACTTGGTGGATTTGGACAAGTTGGAAGATCTTCTATGTTATTATCTACTCCTGAAAGTAAGATCTTAATTGATTGTGGAATTAATCCAGGTGCACGTTCCCCAATGGATGCTTTTCCAAGATTAGATTCTTTGGATATTACATTAGATGATCTTGATGCAATAGTTATTGGACATGCACATTTGGATCATACTGGATTTTTGCCTACTTTGGCTAAATATGGATACAAAGGCCCAATCTACTGTACTGAACCAACACTTCCAATGATGAACTTAATTCAATTAGATGCGATTAAAGTAGCTGCAGCACAAGGAAGAACTCCAATTTATTCTGAGCGAGATGTAAAACAAATCATGAGACAAACAATTACTTTACCATATGGAACCGTTACTGATATTTCTCCTGACATTAAATTGGTTCTTGCAAATGCTGGTCACATATTAGGTTCAGCTTTATGTCATTTTCATATTGGAAATGGTGATCATAATTTTGTTTATTCAGGTGATATCAAATTTGGAAAAAGTATTTTGTTTGAAGCTGCAAGTTGGAATTTTCCAAGAGTAGAAACATTACTAATAGAAAGTACCTATGGTCTTAAAGAAGATATTCAACCAACTAGACAAGAAGTAGAATCTGCTTTCATAAATGCAGTAAACAACACTTTGGCAGATGGAGGAAAAGTTTTGATACCTATTCCTGCTGTTGGTCGTGCACAAGAAATCATGATGGTAATTGATCACTATATGAAATCAGGAGAAATGGTTGAAGCACCTGTCTTTACTGAAGGAATGATTTCAGAAGCATCAGCCATACATGAATCATATCCTGAATATCTTGCAAGAGAACTCAAACAAAAGATCTTAGAAACTGATGATAATCCATTTGATTCTGAATACTTNACAAATATTGAACATGCAGATGCAAGAGAAGAACCGATGAGAGAAGACTCACCATGTATTATTTTGGCAACATCTGGAATGCTTGAAGGTGGACCTGTTTTAGAATACTTCAAAAATATTGCACCTGATAAAAAGAACAAAGTTTTGTTTGTATCATATCAAGTTAATGGAACTCTTGGAAGAAGAGTACTTGATGGTTCTAAACAAGCAACTATGTTAGGAAGGGAGGGTAAAGTTGAAGTTGTTACAATTAATTGCAGTGTTGAAAAATTAGACGGTTTTAGTGGACATAGTGATTATAATCAATTAATGTCATTTGTGCAAAGATTGAGACCAAAACTTCGTAGAGTACTAGTTAATCACGGTGAACGTTCAAAATCAAAAAATCTTGCAATGAATATTGGTAGAATGTATAAAGTACCTGCACATTTTCCACAAGTTCAAGAAGCAATAAAATTATTTTAGATCGTATTCTGGTTTCCAGATCTTTATACTGGACGGAGCAACAATAATTCGTTCTTCACCTAATCTTGCAATATCTGCACCAGCACTTTTTGCAATAGAATACAATTCTTCAACTACTTTACGAAGTTGTTCTACATCTTTTTGTGCTAACGGTGTAACTCTTAAAATTAAAATCATATCTTTTTTGATATCTTCTTGAATAGAATGAACATCACTGATATCTCTGATTGTTATAGCTTTCAGATATGTAGGGTTTTCTTGTTTTTGCATCCTTATTGAAAATAAAATTTACTCCTTCAAAAACTCTTCTTTATTTTTAATCTATTTTTTTAAAATTTCACGCCTACATTCTAAATTTAATGTAGGATTCTTCTTCTGCTCTTTGAGCACTAATTTCTTCAGATAAATCATCTTTCTTTACTGTAACAATACCTTGTTGTTCTTTTGGAGCATCAGAATATCTGAGTGTAATAGATGACGCAAATTTTACATGATCTTTTGCATTCTTACCACGTAAGATTGAAACTGGTCCAACAACATCTCTAGCTTCAAGTAAAATATCACCTGGTAGTGCAATAGCTTTTATCATTTCATTTTCATCTTTATTTCTTCCAACAACGAATTTTGTTTCTTCATCTAATCTAAAATGTCTTCCAATTTTCAACAAATCAATTTCATTAATTGTTGGTGTTTCTATATGATCAAACAAATCTTTAGCTTTAATTCCAAATTGTGGTTCTGTTAATAGACAACCACCACCAGCATTTGGTGGATTTTCAATTCCATATTCTTTAGCCATTTTTATTTGAATTTTTCTTTGTCTACCTCTAATCATTCCAAGATTCTCTCTTTTGATCAAACCATCTTTTTCAGCATCTGATGGTGGTAATAATCCAGCAGATAATGGCCTAACAATTTTTCCTTTTAAATTAGATTCATTTTCAATAATATGTAATGATGGTGCATGTTGACTCATTGGACGTTGTCCCAATACTTCACCTGAAATAATAAATTCTGCACCAATTTCTTCCATGTGTTTCTTTGCTGCATCAAACATCATTGTTCTACAATCAACACAGGGATTAAATCCAGCACCAATTCCATGCTTTGGATGTTTTAACATCTCAATGTATTCATCACCAAGATAAACCGTTTTTAAATTCACATTAAGATCATCTGCCCTTTCTCTAATTTCAAAACCACATCCTCTTCCACAATCAAAATCACAAAATGGAGTTTTAATTGCAACAGCTGACACATCAAAGCCTTGTTCTTGCATCATTCTAACTGCAAGCTGACTATCTAATCCACCAGATAATAATGCGACTACTTTCTTCTTTTCTTCAGCCATTGCGATCTGACCCAATTTTCCATATACAAACTTTACATCATACATAAATTGAGAAACGGAGATTTTCTTATGTGAAACAGCGCAGAAAGAATCTTTTGAAATATGCTCAAAAAATTGATTGCGATACTTTAGTCACCTTTGAGCCTGAAAATTTGTTTTACATGACTGGATTTTGGGGTGAAGCAATAGGATTACTAGAGAAAAATGGGAAAACTACCATCATCGCTCCAGAACTTGAAGTAGGAAGGGCAAAAGATGAATCTCAAGATTGCACTGTAATTACTGCAGAACGTGGTTCTGGATTAATTTCATCGTTAATTAAAAAAATTAAAAAAAATCAGGTATGTACTGATTGTCAAAATTACTCAGTAATGATATCTCTAAAAAAATC
>JGI26258J51719_1000698_pt1 | contig 13208 bp, 13 predicted proteins | sample SaaInlLV_10m_DNA_3_FD_51719 | JGI IMG/M metagenome (IMG submission 51719)
CCGGTGATGACTCCAAGCAGGATAAACTGCGGGCTTTTATATTCCTGGTCATCCAATGGAAAAGCGACTTCGATTTTTAAAGGCACTTGAAATAATGATGCAGTATCTACTGTCCATTCAATACCCATTCCAGCATTTTTACGAAGTTTCGCTTTTTCATATGAATTACCTTGCGACCATATTTTACCCTGATCATAAAAAACTGTGCCCTGGATTTTAAAAGCGCTTACCAGACCCCACAAAGGTGCAGTAATTAAAGGGAATTTATAATCCAATCTTGAGGCTAACAAATGTTCGGAACTCAAAATTGTATGTTGAGGATAGCCCCGCAAGACATTCGGTCCGCCAAGTTGAAATTTTTTCTGCAGCGGGGTTTCACCGGTAGTAGTTGCGTGAGTTATGTCCAACTGGAACAACTTCCTGTGGCCTACACGAAGAATTTGACCGAAAGATAGCGCGCCCCTGACATAAGAAAAATCACTCTTTAACGCCAGCGCGGGTTGTTCATTCCAAATATCCCAGTTAAATTCATAATAATCCTTTGGTCTGAAACTCCCACTATGTTTCAACAGCAAGGTATTAGATTCGCCTGTTTCAGCTACTCCACTTTCAACTGAATTGCTGCCTGCAGAAAAGAGTGATTCTCGGGAAAAACTTGAGTGAAACTTGTACTGCAGATCACCGGGGTTGTTTGGAGGTTTGTAAGTCGCTCTGACTCCCTGTGAACGTACCCCTCCATACTCCTGCACACTAAATCCTGCTTCCAATCCATACAAACCGAGATTATCCCTGTCCAGATTGAAAATGTAAATTCCTCGATCATTTTTTGTGCCGTAACCCGTAATGGCATAGAGTCGGTAGTTATCAAACTTGTAGCGGATGCCTAGACCAAATGAATTCCCATCCAGAGCATTGTTACCAAATCCGGGAACCAATAACACCATCTGTTCACGCTGTTTTTTCCAGTCTAATGCAAAACGAACCCGGTAATAATTGAAAGAGTGATTATTCATCCTCGATGTTTCCAGCAACTGTTCATCTGGATCAAGTGAAACTTTTTCCGGATAACTTTCTGTAACAAACAGGGTCGTTTCCTGACTTTCAAGACCAGGCAGCATCTTGCGAATTTCTCTACCGTCTTTGGTTCTGAGCGCTACCACAACCGGCATTTTAGCAGCACCAATTTTATTAATTATTATTTCAGTTTCATATTTACCGTTTGCCAAAGTCCTGGTAGTTGAATCCTCAAAACTATAATCCATGGTTTGCACTGTCCTGAACCATTGAGAAAAGTACCATTCCAGTGAGCCATCTCCGTCAGCGTTGTATGGACTTTCTGCAGGCAGCGGTGGTGTCCTGAGATGAGGCAGATTAAATTTTTCAAATGCCTGCTGAATTTCTTTTATGCCTATCAGTTTTTGCTGATTATTTTCGAAAAAATGCTGAAGCCCTTGTTGAAATGCTCTATGCCCCAGCAAGTATTCAAGCATGGAAAAAACCATTGCGGATTTATAAGTCAGAGTCTGTAAATATTTCTGGGAATCAGGATTATTTCTGAAAGAAGATAAGATGGGATATCTCAATTTTGGAGAGATACTGTTTGCCATACTTTCAAAATAGTGATCACGGTAACGTGGATTCAACCAGTCAAATGCATCAAATATCCCGGCATCCGGTCCAAATTTGTACTGAAAATAACGTAAGCCCATAAATGCTGGAAGGCCCAAATTCAACCATTGTTGAGTATCCTCGTTACTCCAGATTGATTCTCCGAACCAAAGCTGCGCCAATCTACGTGTCAAAAATCCAAGAGCCTGCCGGTCCATTAATTCAGCACGTTTATAATTCGGCAGTGGCACCAGAACCAGGTTATTTATCACATCCACTTGTTCGTATTCAGCTTCTACTGCAACTATCCGAATTGATTTCCACGGNGATTTGAGNCCATAACGTGTCTGCATAAATTCCAAAAAAGACGCAGTCCAGTTATGCAAAAGTTCGGCTCTCCGTTCATGGCCTTTAAGATAAAATGATGTAAGTTGAGTGCCTCCTTTTGCACTAAACTGAACAGACTTTTCAGCAGAAACATCAACTCCACTTTTTCCAGCATATTGTTGATGGACTTTGCTGAAAATCAAGGGGAATTTCTTAAGCGGTTTTTTTGTAACAGGGAGAGTTATTTCCTGACGAGCCGACAANTTATAATTGCCGGGAGTCGTGATTAATATGCCCGCCTGAGCTGCTTTCCANCTGACCTCAAATGTCGCGGGAGATGGATTATTTCCTGAAGTTNNCCAGCCTTTCTCTTTGACAGTTTGATCCGCTTGCCAGCTCAATAATTTTGGATGCCAATTCGCGGTCAGCAGCATACCGTTGACGGTGCCTTCCTGAGCATGTTCAGGAAACTTAGTTGAAAATTCCAGTTGAATTGTTGACTCTCCGGGAAAGCCCTTCGTCTCCGGGAGATCCTTCGGCAGTATAATCCGTAAGAGACCCCGTGATGTTGAATAACCAACTTCCAGCTCAGGATTTTCTTCCAGTTTGTAAGTCAACTGACGCTGTGCTGTTGCAGACTGAGGATCGAAGGAATTAACTGAGGTGATCTCCAAATTNCCAGGACTAAAACCTGTAGGCGATTTTGGATCTTCAAGATTATCCTGAAAGCGGTTTAAGGAAAAAACCGGTACAATTTTGTGTTTTCTGATTCCTCGTTCATCCGGAACNAGGAAACGGTTTCCCGGCAAGGCAAATAATAATTCATCATGCGGATATGCTTTTCGAGTGAAACGGACTTGCATTTTTCCCACAAGAAGTGTCTTATCGTGGTCATAGGAAACTTCTATTTTGTAGTGAGGAAACTTGGCAGAATTTAGATTACTTGCTTGTAAAAGCTGAGGTCTGAAAACAAAAAACAGTNCGCTAACAAACAAAGCTGCGAGCGTAAACAGAGAAACAAAACTGCTCCTGCTTTGCATTGCGGATTTTGAACCTGTAATTTTCAAACTTAAACCTGAAACCTTATAATGGCTTCGATCTTCACCAAAATAATTCAAGGTGAAATTCCTTGTGAAAAAATTATCGAAACTGATGCAGAAATTGCATTTTTAGACATTATGCCTAGTGCCTTGGGACATACTCTGGTTATCCCAAAACTTGAAGTTATGCGCTTAGAAGATCTTCCTGAAACTCAGGCCATCTCACTGATGCGTACTTTACAGCAAGTGGCGAAAGCCGTCAGTAGAGCTTTCGATGGAATTGACTACAATNTAATCCTTAACAACGGTGCAAACGCCGGACAGGAGGTGGAGCATATCCACTTTCACGTGCTTCCACGTGCAGAAGGAAGCCCCGGACCTTTTCGGAAACATATCCAATATGCTGAAGGAGAGATGCAAGAAGTAGGAGCAAAAATAAGAAATTGTCTTTGATGATCACAATTTTTGAAAAATTTTACAAGAACTGATGCAGATGAACTTTGCCGCCATTGAAATTGGCAGTAACGCGGTACGCATGATTGTGGGGGGATTAATTGATTCTTGCGAGTTGCGTGTACTGGAACGCTGGAGCGCACATTTGCGTTTGGGCGATTCAGTTTTTGAGCATGGGATGATTCCAGAAAATATTTTTCAACAACTGGAGCAGACAATTCAGGGTTTGCTGCTTGAATCACGAAATTTTCCTCAAGTCAAAGTATCGCTCTCTGCAACAAGTGCAATGCGAGATGCTGAAAATCGTAATGAGGTTGTCTCACGACTGCAAACCATGGTCGGACATCCTGTTAAAATACTTTCCGGAAAGGAAGAATCACAATGTTTACTTGAAGGAGTGAAGTCATTTTTGCCTCAAACTCTTTTCAGCAAATTTCCGTTAACACAAACTATTTTAGCAGATTTAGGTGGTGGAAGTCTGGAAATTTCTTTACTCGAATCAATAGACAACAGCAACAATAGCCCGAATGATTTTCTGCATAGTTTTGATATCGGCACACTGCGGTTGAAGAAAATTAGTCCTGTTCTGCAGCAACTGGAATCAAGTCTAAGTGAAGAGTTGACTCAGCTTTGCTCAGTGAATCCGCAAGACAGTTCTCACTTGATCTTAACAGGCGGCAACGCAAAAACATTTGCCCGTTTGTTTACTAAAGTTTCTACCAAATATGTGTCTGATAATAGCAGCACAAATACGCCTGAAAACTGGTTGAGTATGGACTGGAGCGAATTTGAACGTATCGCGCAAATGTTCCTGCAACAGTCCGCGGAAGAACAACAGGAAAGATGGGGACTTCGAACACAACAGACTGAAATCTTCAATATCGCACTTGCAGTCTTTCGTATTATCGGTAGAAAGCTTCGAACTGAACGCTTAAGTATTCCGTTTTTTGGTTTAAAGGAATCTTTATTATTAAGTTTGGTTTCAGCAAATATTAAAAAATCACAGGACGACATTAGGCTCGTTTTGACTTCCGGACCTCCTAAAAAGTTTAAAATCAGTACATGAAAAATAACAAAGACAAACGTCAGCAAACAGAAGGCAGAAAAGAAAACGAACAACACTGTGGATTTATCGGTTTGATCGGCAGACCAAATGTTGGAAAATCAACTCTGTTGAACCAACTCATTGGTCAGAAAGTTTCCATCACTGCACACAAAGCACAAACGACCAGAAACCGTATTCTTGGGATTAGGACGGAGCAGAACTCACAGATTGTTTTCATCGATACTCCCGGAATCCACCGTCCGGAAAAATTACTCAACCGCAAAATCGTAGCATACGCTACAGAAACATTACGCGATACTGATTTGAATTTATGGATAGTTGAACCAATCCCGGAATCTTCTTTGCAGAAAGAGGAACTCTCATTTTTACACAGGGAAGATCAGGAAATCCTCAAACTGCTGTCAGGAAAGGAAAAACGTACGGTGCTTGTTTTGAATAAAATTGATACAATACCACAGGAACAGGCACTTGTCAGTATTGAAAAATTAGCTAAACTTGCTGATTTTGCGGAGATTGTTCCGGTCTCGGCACTGAAGTCTACAAACGTCGAACACCTGGTTGAAACCCTGAAAAAGTATCTTCCTGTTCATCCATTTTATTTTGAAACTCATCAAGTAACAGATGCCTCTGAACGTTTCCTGGCCAGTGAATTTGTCAGGGAAGAACTTTTTTTACGACTGCAGCAGGAAATCCCATATTCTGTCGCAGTCATCGTTGAACAATTTGAAGATGACCCCAAGTGCATTAAAATTGCCTGCACAATTTGTGTGGAACGTGACTCTCAGAAAGGCATTATCATCGGTAAAAAAGGTGAGATGTTGAAAACAATCGGTACTGCCGCACGTAAAAAAATTGAACGCTTGCTGGGAAATAAAGTCCATTTAGCACTGCATGTAAAAGTCTTAAAACAATGGTCAAACAATGCCCGTCATTTGCGTTCCCTCGGATTTAACTAGTTCCTTATCATTTTCGCAAAATAATGAGTAAGATGACTATCTGCAAAAAAAACTAAGTCAACATTTATGAAGATCCTGAAAAATATAATTCTAGGCCTTGTTCTGCTTGTTTTCGAATATTCAATGTTTCAAATTTCCTTGGAATTAGGACTTGCTTCACTGGTCTTAAGCTGTGCGGTGTTGTGCATCTGGATTGTGTTAAAAAGAATTACAACTATTGTTGTTCATCCGAAACTGGCACTCTCTTCAGCACCGTTTCGTGATTCCGCTAATTCCGCAAGTAATGGCATCCTCACCGCAAATCAAAGATCTTCCGCTGCTGATAATTTAATTCCGGGTGTGAACGCGAACATATTTGAACAATTCAGAGAAAAATTAAATTTAGATAAAAATCCGGATTCTCCGCCTTCTCAGATTCTCTTCCTGTTGAGAATTCTTCATCTGCGCCTCAAAACAATGGAACCCCGGATTTGCTAACCGATGCCTATCAAAAAGCCGGCACATTCAATGGTCCCGAAAATTTTTCTGAAGAACTCGATGAAGTTGAACAAGTTAAAGTTACTTTGAGCGAAAATGCTAAAATTCTGCAGGAAAAAGATGAAGATGAAGATGAGCTCGAAGAGAAACAAGAGCATGAATTAGAGGATAACCATGAAGATGAGCTCGAGGAGAAACATGAGCTTGCTGAGGAAGTAGAGCCGCGGGAAACAAAAAAACAGGCAAATATAAACAGTGCTAACGTTGAAACTGAGAAAAAGCTCGGTGCAGGTGAAGCAGCACTGGAATTACTTTCAGCTAAACATCAGGCATTAAAAGAACAAACAGCAAGTTTAGCTGTGGAACCACTTGTAGATTTCGATGAAGATCTTTTCGCGGATGAGCTGATTCCGATTCCGGGAGGTGAAACTTATGTAGAAACTGATAGTGAAATATTCAGAGATGAAGAACCTTACCCACCTTTAACCGATGCATACAGGCTGGAGGATGAAGAACATTTCGACTCTTCTTTACAAAGTACAACTCATCTTGAAGAAAAATATGCTGAAGCTGAAGCATTGTTGAAACTTGCTACAACAGCTTGTGAATCCGGTAGAATGAATGAAGCTAAAGCTGGTCTTGATAGTTATCTCAATATACTCAAAGAACTCGGACAAGCACCAAGCTCCGACGTGCTGCAATTAGCAGAAAAACTTGAACTTCCGCTGGATTCGAACAGTAATAATGCAGATGTTTCAATAAAAGAACTACCTAAAACAGCAGTTGTAAAAAAGCAGGAATCACCGCTCAAAGACCTTCCTGAACAAACTAATTATGCGAACGTCATGGATGGAATTGTAAAGTCTCTAGAAGAAAAAAATGCATACGAAGAAGCATTGCCGCTGCTGAAAGATCTGCTCAACTATAATCGTCAGCGAGTTAATATTTCTGCAATGGATCCACTCTACGACCGGATCGAACAAGCTCATTCATCGATGCAGAATGATGAAGAACTTGTTGCCGCTTATAAAGAACACCTTGCAATCAAGCAGCAAATGGGGGACCTTGAAGGTGAGCTGCACCTGCTTGATTTGATCAGTTACTATTATGCAAATACAAGTGATCAGAAAGCATCGGAACGTTATCAGGCAGAAAGCAAAAGGATAAAAGCCAGTCTGGACAACAAAATGAAGCTCGAAAATAAACTTTTTAAGAAGCGTAAACCAGAAGGATAGAAGCCGGTCTGGACAACAAAATGGAGCTGACAAAACGAAGTAATTGAGAAACGGAGAACACCTCAGCTGCGCTGAGATTTCCCTGCTAAAAATAGATACAACCATCAGGAGTATTTGAACTGAGTTGATGACCGTGATTACTGGCTGCAAACTGTAGCTCCGCCAATAATCGGCAACTACGTGTACGTCGTTCACGAACCACATAAAACTCACTGATACGTGGAGAAGTATCAGATTCAAGGTGTCTGAACAATTTAATGGCGGTAATTGTGTGCCTTTCCGCCAGCTTCAAATATCGCGGCTGCAGACCGTTCTGCCAGCTGTCAAAATAATTTATACTCCATCCCATATGACTGTCTCCTTCACTCAACCTGCTGCGGAAGGACTGACTAGGAAATTCAGTTGTTCTGCTTGAACATGCAGTCAGTATAATTATTATTGCAAACGGGAAAATAAATAATCGTATTAACATTTTAATTGATTCGCTGTTATGTACTGGATATAGCATTTCCCACCCTTGAATGACTTGTTCATTAGCTTGATTTTCAAGAGCAGGAGACCCATCTGTGTTGAGTATCGGCTCTTCTCCGAAAATCTTTAATGTACTCAGACACTTTGCACCAGCTGAATAATTTAGTTGTTTTACTCAGTAGTTTAAGTTACTAATATCAAAAACTATATGCTGAAGAGCTAATCTTCTAAAAACATAATTGGCCGACAACTTGCAATTTAAGTTTTGAGAACAAGATAACAAGCAGCTCTAATTTTAAGACTCGAACTGGTTATGGACAAAAAGAATATTTGGGCAATTGGCGGAGGCAAAGGCGGCGTAGGCAAGAGTTTTGTCGCAGGTAACCTTGGTATTTTGCTGGCTCAAAGCGGTTACAAAGTCATCCTTGCCGATTTGGATCTAGGCGGAGCAAACCTGCACACCTGGCTTGGAGTTAACAGTCCTTCAAAAAGTCTTTCCGATTTCATCGGCAGGGAAACTCTCAACATTTCCAAATTATTAATTCCCACCGAAATTCCAGGATTGAGCCTGATCAGTGGTGCTAAAGACGGAGTTGAAATCGCGAATTTAAAATATACACAAAAACGCCGTTTCCTTTCTGCTCTGAGAAATCTGGATGCGGATTATATTGTGATAGATTTAGGTGCAGGAACATCCTACAACACAGTTGATTTCTTCCTGCTGGCTGATTCTCAACTCATGGTTGTGATTCCGGAACCGACTTCGATTGAAAACGCCTATCGCTTCATTAAGAACTCATTTTTCCGTCAAATTTTTCATAACAGTAAAAACTTTGGTTTGAAATCCGTATTAACACCGATTCTCCGGAAAGACAATCCATACAAAGTAAACACACCAAAAGAACTCATTGATTATTTAAACAAATTAGGTGGCAGCAGCACGGTTTTTATTGAAGAACAACTGCAGATCTTCTTGCCTAAAATAATCCTCAATCAGGTACGTACAGAAAGGGATCAACAAGTTGGTCCGGCAATGAAAGCTGCCTGTTCAAAATATTTTAATCTGAATATGAGCTTCCTTGGTTATATTTCAGAGGATGAGTCCGTCTGGAAATCTGTGCTGGATCGTAAACCCTTAGCAGTGGCTTACCCTGATGGGGTGCCTATGCAGCAGTTGAAATCCATCTGCAGCGATATTTTACTGGAAGAGACTGAGCTGGCCGCTAAAAACAATCTCTTGTCACAATTGGCGCTATGATTACTCAAGAAAACTCTCCCATGCCTGAAGAAGCAAACTTTTATCAAACTCTTAGTGTTCCGAGTACGGCTACTTTAGTTGAAATACGTAATGCCTATGAGGAAAAATTAGAAGAGGCACACCTCGAGGCAATTGCGGCTTATTCGCTGTTTCCGGAAGAGGAAACTGAGAATAAATTACTGCAGTTCGGTCATGCTTTCGTCACCCTGGCAAATCCAATCGCCAGAGCAAAATACGATGACGAATTACAGCAACAGACAATTGATGCTGAACAGCAGGCTGATGTTCAAGAAGAAATTGTTCCAAGCTCTGAATCACAGCTTGTTGAAAAATCTGCAGGTGGAAAAACTAAAACTGCTGACCTTCCTCATAAAACAGAAAATAAACAAACTGAAGAAAAGCTTGAGATCGCGAAAAGCGCGCCCAAGGAAGTTGTTGGACAAACACAGGAAGAGAGACAGGATTTTTACCTCAATCTGGCAGTTAAAAATGAATTAACAGCAGAAAGTCTAGAAGAATATTACTCAAANCTGAGGGCACATGGGGGGAAAGTTTCTTTCAATGGCGCNGTCTTAAAACAAATACGAGAGTTAAAATCAATTACACTGGATGAACTCGCAAAAATAACCTGTATCCGCAGCACATATCTTGAAGCAATTGAAGCAGAAAATTTTAAAAAATTCACCTCAGAGATTTATTTAAAAGGTTACTTAATATGTTATGTTGAAGCCATGAAATTACCTGCAGAGCAAATCATAGCAGAGTATATCAACCTTTACAAAATTCAGCTTGAAGCTGAAAAAGGTTGAAATGTTTTATGAAGGCATTTTACAATTGAAGATCATCATGTGGGCTGCTGAATTAAAAGCAAACCATTTTTTTGGAAAAATCAAAGCCGGAAATAAGCCGGGTTCTGTTCTCACAGCAGTGAGCCGTGACCATTTATCTGGGACTACCGTTACCGATAGCCTCTAGCGTCCTACCCGACCGCCAGGCGGGCAGCCTGATAGCGGTCCTATTTGGACTTGCAACGGGTGGGGTTTACACTGCCAGTTTTGTCACCAAAACTGCGGTAGGCTCTTACCCTGCCTTTTCACCCTTGCCTGTGTTTCCGAAGAAACCATCGGCGGTATGTTTTCTGCTGCACTTTCCATCGGCTCGCGCCGCCTGGCTGTTAGCCAGCACCCTTACCCTGTGTTGCCCGGACTTTCCTCCAGCCTTCAGGAATCGCGAACGATTCTAAAAACAGGCGGTCACGTATCCGACTTTGATGATTACTAAACTAGCAACATTTTGAATAAGATCAAGTAAACTTCTTTTTAACACTCAATTTTAAACTCAGATGGAAAATAAAGTAACAGATATTCAGGCCATAGACACAGTTAAAAAAAGACACAAACGTTTAGGTGGATTCAGTTTTATTGAAGTGATGGTTGTGATAATTATCCTCGGACTGCTTTCCAGTATAGTCGGCGTATATCTTTTTGATTCTGCAGAACAGGCAAAAGCAGATGCGACAAAAACCCAGATAAAAGGTCTGGAAACTGCGCTCGATCTATACCGTCTGCACAATTCACGCTATCCCTCAGCGGAACAGGGACTTAAAGCCCTGCTAGAAAAACCGGAAGTGGGAGTTATTCCAAAAAACTGGAACGGCCCATATTTACGCGGAAACAATTTGCCTGAAGACAGTTGGGGCAGTCCATACCGTTATCTAAGCGTGAACGGTAAAAATTATGAAATNATTTCACTTGGCGCAGACGGAACTGATGGCGGAACGGATTTGGATGCAGACATCAATTCAAGCGAGCTCTAGCACGCTTTCAAAGCACAAGACTGATAACTCTGCGAGGGGCTTTACCTTTCTGGAAATCCTGGTGGTGATAACTTTGGTCGTGNTGCTGATGGGCATGGCTGTACCTCAGTTTTTCGCTCTGTTTTCCAAAGCACATGAGGTCGAATATAAGCATCTCAAAAGTGTACTCAAAATGCTACGCAANGATGCAGTCCTTAGAAGTACTTCATACTGCCTGCTNTTTGATTTAAAGAAGCAGCAAATGATGGTATCTGCAGAGGATCCAACAGGTAAATGCGGCGAAGAATATTTGCAAGAACCTAAGGTGCTAAAAGCACATGTTTTTCCGGAAGACCTCAGTTTGCGTGAAGCAAAACCGGCAGAATCGAATTACCTTAGTTCAGGAGCTGCAACTGATTTACTCGAAGTTCATATCAACAGTTCCGGATTTGTAACACCGTTTTTTCTGCTTTTCTCCCTGCCTGATTCTTCAAAGTCCTGGCTAATTGAAAGCAGGGGTATTATGGGTAAGTTGGAACTGAGGGAAAGATGAGTAAAAGCCAATTCGAAACATCTCCGGAACTCNGCACTTTAGAAGAATGCACAAAACACTCNCCGCANATAATACCGCACAACGCTGCTATTTCGGCTAATTATATAAGTCCTGCTGTTAACAACAGACGAAAATCAAAAGTACGCAAAAATGGTTTCACTGTGCTGGAGGTGCTGGTTTCACTTTCGATTCTGGTACTCACATTGATGGCGCTTTACCAGTCTTTTTCCACCTCGATCTTTGTCCTTTCTTCAACCACAAACTTGTGGAAAGCGATGTCTCATGCTCAAAATGAATTATTAAAATCAGAACGCGCAACCATCTCNCCTCCTGTTTCACTCAGTCAGGGCGAGTTTGAACTGGAGCATGTTATGAACGGTTTCAGCTGGAAAAAGCATGTCAGCGATACAACACCTCTGCCTGGAATAAGGGTGCGTCAAGTCAACTATCAATTACTCTGGAACGANGGAAAAAACGTCTATACTTATGATGCAGATATTTACGTCAATCCGAATTAAATTCCGGAAAACTCAGTCTGGCTTCTCCCTGCTGGAATTATTGATTTCTATCGCTTTGCTTGGTCTGGTGATGTCACTACTTTACGGGGCATTTTTTCAGATTTCAAATTCCACACTGCAGGTAAAATCCACCCTTGAAACGCGGCAGGAATTAAGGTTACTGATGAAAATGGTACTTGATGATCTGCAAAACGTTCAATATTTAAAACATTTCGCAGAATCCGGACAAAGCACAATTCCGCGGCGTGAATCAGGATTGATTGCAGAAACTAAACTAGGACCGGAAAATACTGAAACAGGAGAGCTTGAAGAAGTCAGCAGCATTTATTTTCACACTGCAGTCAAATCACGTTTCTATCCTGAAGAGAAAGAACAAGATCCGGAACTGCATGAAGTTAGTTATACAATGCAGGAAAATTTAGACACTAAAACTTGGGAGTTTAATCGTCGTGAAGATTTTTATCTTGATGGAAATATACGGGAGGGCGGAAAAAGCTATGTCTTGTCTGAAACAGTTACTAGGTTTGAGTTGCTGCTTCTGGAAAGCGAAACTGCTCTGGCAGGCGGAGGCTTCCAGGAAAAATGGAGCAGAGAATGGAATTCTGATGAAGAAAATTGTATCGGTACATCCCCACTGTTTGGTGAACCATTCTGTTTACCACGCGCCGTCAAATTAACCATGGCCCTGAAAGGTGAAGATGGTAATACTGTAACAGACTCACAGGTCAGCAATTTATGCGTTCCTCCCTGTAATCCTGAAATCTTTAAGTAGTAAATGTTTAAAAGCGGACAGCAATTATTATCTGCTGCAGCTTATATCTGCTCCAGCCACTCTACACTGCCTTTACCCATTCTGCTGATTTCTGGAGTTCCATGACTGAAATCAATAATGGTCGAATTTTCCGCAAAAATAACACCTCCGTCCACAACCAGATCAACCTGCTTTTTGTACTTTTCGTGTAACTCGTGAGGATCTTCGTACAATTCATCTGCAGAAGTACTTAGACTGCTGCTGAGAATAGGATGCCCAAAAGCAGAAACGATTTCGTTTGTAATAGGATGATCCGGCCAGCGCAGACCAACTGTACTGCGGGGAGTGAGCATCATTTTAGGCACAATCTTAGAAGCCTTAAAAACAAAAGTATAAGGTCCCGGCAACTTCCGTCGCAGTAGTTTAAAAACGTTAGTTGGAATTCCCTGAGTATATTCCTGTACTTCGGTTTGATTTGCGCAAATGAAAGTCAAAGGTTTTTTCTGATTCACCTTTTTAAGCTGATAGAGTCGTTTCATCGCTTTTTTACTGAAGATACTGCAACCTAAACCATATACAGTATCAGTAGGATAAATGATTATTCCATCATTTTGCAGAACATCCACGACTTGCTGAATACGCCGAGGTTGAGGATTTATTGGATTGATACTTAAAAGCATTGGTATATTTATGCAGGTGG
>JGI26258J51719_1000726_pt1 | contig 12907 bp, 10 predicted proteins | sample SaaInlLV_10m_DNA_3_FD_51719 | JGI IMG/M metagenome (IMG submission 51719)
CTGTTTTTCTCTCCAGCACTAAACGGCTACTTCCTAGAACATGCAAACTTTGTTGAAGCTAACCCATTAAAAACGCCCGACCACATTGCACCGCTTTGGTACTTAACACCTTTTTATTCGGTATTAAGGGCTATTCCGCCAATGTTTGGTTCTCAGTTTCCAGGTGTGGTTGGTATGTTTGCAGCCTTGCTTATTTTAATTGCCCTGCCATGGTTAGATCGCTCTAAGGTAAAGTCAATTCGTTACCGCTCATTGCCTTATAAAATTGCTTTAGGTGTGTTTGTGGTGAGTTTTATCATCCTTGGCTACCTAGGCATGCAACCAGTAACCCCTGTGAATGCTTTTTTAGCACGAGTATTTACGGCTACTTATTTCGGCTTCTTTATTCTAATGCCTTGGTTCACCTCCATTGGAAAAACCAAAGAAGTGCCAACGAGGTTAACGGAGTAATATGATGAAAAAAACACTAAACACAATAACAGCCGCTTTTATTAGCACAATCCTTTCATTCAATGTGTTTGCAGCAGCAGGTGTCGAGCTCGACCATGCCAATACAGACATCACTGATGAAAAGTCTTTACAAAATGGCGCAAGACTTTTTATGAACTATTGCTCCGGTTGTCACTCAATCAAATTCATGCGTTACAACCGCATTGGTAAAGACCTTAACATCTCAGATGAAGACATTGAAAAAAACTTTATTTTTGGTGATGAAAAAATAGGCTCACCAATTATATCTACAATGTCTATCGAAGACTCCAATCAGTGGTTTGGCAACAATCCAGACTTGTCTTTGGTGTCTCGCTCTAAAGGCGTGGATTGGATTTACACTTATTTACGTGGTTTTTATAAAGACGAAGAACGTATTTTTGGCGTTAACAATCACGTGTTAGAAAATGCCTCTATGCCGGATATTTTATGGTCACTAAAACAAAGTAAATCCAGCGAAGACTTTGATCAAGATGTTAGAGACATTACTAATTTCCTAGATTACGTTGGTGAGCCTGCTAAGCTGGTTAGAATTGATCTTGGCTATAAAGTACTTGGGTTTTTGTTTATTTTGTTCATTCTTTCTTATTTACTGAAAAAAGAATACTGGAAAGATGTTAAATATGGCAAATGGCGCGCTAAAGACTAATTAATTACTAATTTCTGATACAATTGCTCAAACCATTTAACAACACCGCTTCTCGTTAATTGAAGCTGTGTTGTTTTTTTAATTTTTAAGGACAAAAACAACCATGTTAATTAAGCCCAATCCAGCATCAACAACACTTTATGCCTCTCCTCAAGAGATGGAGTCACACGCAGTGCGCTTTATCATGGCTGAAAAGAACATTGAAAGAGAAGTTATTAATTTAAAAATTAATGAGGTGCCTGAAGAGGTTCTGGAATTAAACCCATGTCAAACACTGCCTACTTTGTTTGATCGTGGAATGGTGCTCTATGACTTGTCCGTCATTATGGAATACTTAGACGAGCGCTTTCCATTTCCACCTTTATTACCGGTAGACCCCATTGAAAAAGCTGAAAAAAGATTGTTAATTTTTAGATTTACTAGGTCTCAAGGATGTTGGTATGAATTGGTCAATGCCATTGAAACTGGCAACGAAAAAAAGGCCAGCGAAGCGCGAAAAATCTTATCGAGCAATTTAATTGAGCTCATTCCTTTGTTTGCTTATCAGCCTTATTTTAAAAGTGACGACATGAGCATTGTTGACGCTTGCTTGGCTCCAATCTTATGGCGCTTAAAAAAATTAGGCATTAAATTGGATTCAAAAAAAGCAAAACCGATTATGGATTATGCCAATCGTTTATTTGCAAAAAATAGCTTTAAAGAAAGCCTGACCGACTGCGAAAAAGAATATAACTAATCACTCTTTCTGACCATGGCTTCGGTAGCGCCTTATTTGATACGTGCCTATCACCAATGGATGGAAGACTCTAGTCTAACGCCTCATATTTTAGTAGACTGCTCTAAAGAGGGCACAATAGTACCCAAGCCTTACATACAGCAAGGAAAGATTGTGCTCAACATTAGTACGAATGCAAGTAGCAATCTAACAATAGGCAATCAAGAGCTTTCATTTAAAGCTAGATTTAACAATAAATCTCAAGAAATCCATGTGCCCATAGATGCGGTTTTAAGTATTTATGCTGGTGAAAACGGCGAGGGCATGTTTTTTGAAAATGATGGCAACCCTAAAGACCCTAAACCGACCAACAAGCCTAACCTAACCTTGTTAGACTAAAGACTCTACTTTGTTGGAAAACTCACTGATGTTATCTTGATTGAAAACCACAATGGGTGTATGTGTGTACTGCGCAATCGCTTCTGCGTTTTCTAAAACATTTGATGTAATTTGATTTAAAACAATCATTAAAACCTTTAATTTTTCATTCTTAGCTGCCTGCAAACAGAGCAGAGCCTGGTTAACAGCGCCTAGCTCATCTTTAATCACCAGCACCAAAGGAAGGTTTAGTGCTTTTGCCAAATCACTGTTTAGCAACTGTTTAGCAATGGGAGAATACAGCCCGCCCGCACCCTCGATCACCACAAAATCATTTTGATGCGTCGGCTTTGATGCTTCTACTAAATCATCCAGCGTTACTGTTATGCCTCGATCCAAGCTGGCTTTTTCACCACTGACGCATGCCTCAAACTTAAATCGGCAAACCGTATCAATGGCTTCCGGTGTTTCACAAGCATTGTTTAACAAAATCGAATCTTTGGGAGTGAGGCCGTCAGAGGTTTTTCGGCAATCGCTCTCAATTGGTTTTCTTGCCACAACATTAAACTTAGAATTTAATATTTTAATGATGCGACTAGCAATAAACGTTTTACCGACATTGGTGCCACTACCGCTGATAAACAATCCTTTCATGGTGAATAATTTTAACAGCAAAAATGTATAATACCACCCATGCATAGCAACTTAAAAACTGAATTCTGTGGCTGTCACTAAACTCACCCATTATTCTACTGTCTGGCTGTGTTGGCTTTGGAGAAGAATACACGCGCATCAAGGGTTTTTCCAATAAAGACACTGGCGCTGTTTGCCTTAAAGGAACCACTTTAGAGCCTCGTCTTGGCAATATTCCACACAGGGTTACAGAAACACCTAGCGGAATGATTAATGCCATTGGTCTGCAAAATCCCGGTGTTGATGTTGTGATTAACGACATTATGCCAAATCTGGACAAAACAGAAACTCGATTTATTATTAATGTTTCTGGTTCTTCGGTAGAAGAATACGGTGAAATCGCCAAACGCTTTGATGACACTGATATCGATGCGATTGAAATCAACATCTCATGTCCAAATGTTAAGGAGGGTGGTGTGGCCTTTGGCAATGACCCTGACATGTCTTATCGTGTGGTTGAAATTTGTCGTAAAAATACATCAAAACCTTTAATTACTAAGTTGTCTCCCAACCAAACTGATATTGCCTTTAGCGCTCAGCGTTGTATTGACGCGGGTACGGACGGCCTAGCCGTCATCAACACGCTGATGGGTATGGCCATTGACACTAAAACTCGCACACCTATTATTGGCAACAACCAAGGTGGGTTATCTGGCCCTGCAATTAAACCGATAGCCCTATTAAAAGTTCATCAAGTTTATCAAGTCAGCAAACAACACAGCGTTCCCATCATTGGTCAGGGTGGCATTACCACGGTTAACGATGCTATTGAGTTTATTATTGCGGGAGCTTCCACCGTTGGCATTGGAACCGCCTTGTTTTATGACCCGCTTATTTGTAATCAAATCAACAATGGCATCAGTCAATATTTAATTGACAATAACCTAGACAGTATTAGTGATTTAGTAGGTTCTCTAAACCTTAATTCAGCCATATCGCAATGCGATATCGGTACAAACAAATAAAAACTTATGAATCCAGACTACAATGCTCAGTCCATTGAGGAGCAGGCCCAGCAATATTGGCTAGACAATCAGTCTTTTCAAGTTGTGGAAGATAATACCAAAGAAAAATTTTATTGTCTTTCAATGTTTCCATACCCTTCAGGCCGCCTGCACATGGGTCATGTACGTAACTACAGCATTGGCGATGTTATTTCTCGCTACCAGAAAATGCGAGGCAAGAACGTTATGCAGCCGATTGGCTGGGATGCCTTTGGATTGCCCGCTGAAAACGCCGCCTTAAAAAACAAAGTTCCGCCCGCTAAGTGGACATACGAAAACATCAATTACATGAAAAACCAATTAATCAAACTGGGTTTTGGTTATGACTGGTCGCGTGAAATTGCCACCTGCCATCCAAAATACTACCGCTGGGAACAATGGCTATTTGTGAAATTATTTGAAAAAGGCTTGGTTTATAAGAAAAATGCGATTGTTAATTGGGATCCTGTTGATCAAACGGTACTGGCCAACGAACAAGTTATTGATGGGCGCGGTTGGCGCTCAGATGCCCTGATTGAGAAAAAAGAAATCTCTCAATGGTTCATGAGAATTACCGATTATGCCGATGAATTGCTAGACTCATTAGATGAATTAAATGGCTGGCCGGATGCGGTTAAAACCATGCAAAAAAATTGGATTGGTAAGTCCGTCGGCTTGGAAATTGACTTTACTAGGCAAGACTCAAATGCTCTCAGAGTCTACACCACACGCCCAGATACGTTAATGGGTGTTACTTATTTAGCCGTTGCTGCAGAACACCCTTTAGCGTTTCAAGCAGGTGAAAATAATGCTGAAATTCAAGCTTTTATTGATGAATGCAAAACCATGGAAACCACCGAAGCTGCGATGGAGACCATGGAGAAAAAAGGCGTTGATTCGGGACTTAAATGCACACACCCAATTACAGGGGAGAAGGTTTCAATTTGGATTGCCAACTTCGTACTCATGGGCTACGGCACAGGTGCAGTCATGAGTGTACCAGCCCATGACGAACGAGATTTTGAATTTGCTAAGAAGTACGGTATTTCGATCAAAAGTGTGATCAAGCCTAAAGATCAAGCACTTGATCTTGATGATGGTGCTTACACTGATAAAGGTATATTATTTAACTCGGGCGAATTTGATGGGATGGACTTCTCTCAAGCCTTTGACGCTATTGCACAAGCTTTAAGTGAAAAACAATTGGGTGAAAAACAAACCAATTATCGTTTGCGTGACTGGGGCGTTTCTAGGCAACGTTATTGGGGCTGCCCCATTCCGATCGTCAACTGTTCAAAATGTGGTTCGGTAGCCGTACCAGAGCAAGACTTGCCAGTCATCCTACCTGAAGAGGTGGCGTTTGATGGCGTGGGCTCGCCGATTAAAAAAATGCCAGAATTTTACCAAACCACTTGTCCAAATTGCGGCGGTGAGGCCGAACGTGAAACCGATACCTTTGATACTTTTTTCGAGTCTTCTTGGTATTTTGCGCGTTACACTTGTAAAGACAACGACACCGCTATGTTAGATGAGCGCACAAAATATTGGCTTAAAGGTGGTGTTGACCAATATATTGGTGGCATTGAACATGCAATATTACATTTGCTTTATGCTCGATTCTTCAATAAGCTATTACGCGACGAAGGTCTAATTGAAAACGATGAGCCATTTAACAGTCTGCTAACACAAGGCATGGTGCTGTCCAATTCATTCTTTAAAATTGATAAAAAAGGTGCCAAACAATGGGTTTTACTTGATGATGTGGCCACTCAAACTAATGAAAAAGGACAAATTATTAACTCAACCCAAATCTCTTCTGGTGAGACAATTACTTATGCTGGCATGAGTAAGATGTCTAAGTCTAAAAATAATGGCATAGATCCACAAGTAATGATTAACAAATATGGTGCTGACACTGTGCGTCTGTTTATTATGTTTGCTGCGCCACCAACGCAAGACCTTGAATGGAGCGATTCTGGACTGGAAGGCTCCTATCGTTTTGTCAATAAAATTTATCGCCTAATATCGGCTTTTATTGAAGACTCAAAAACACACACGGTAGCTAAATTAGCCCTTGATGCTCTTAACAAAGAGCAAAAATCCATTCGCCAAAAAACCCATCAAGCCTTAGCAAAAATTGGTGATGATATGTCACGCCGACATTCTTTTAACACAGCCATTGCCAGCTTAATGGAGCTTAGCAATGCATTGATTAAGTTTAGCGCTACTGACGAACAGTCCATGGCAGTCCGCGCTGAATCAGTCGATATTATTCTGAAAACACTTAGCCCAATCACTCCGCACATTTGTCATTACCTGTGGCACGAATTAGGCAATAAAGAGGCTATTATTAACGAACCGTGGCCAATGGTTGATAAAAAAGCACTGGAACAAGACGAGGTTCAAATTATTGTTCAAATCAACGGCAAGTTGCGTGCAAAGCTCATGCTAGATGCCGGCATGGATAAATTAGAAGTAGAGACTCAAGCCCTGAATGATGAAAATGTTGCTAAATTTACCGATGGTAAAACCGTTGTTAAAGTAATTGTGGTGCCAAACAAGCTGGTTAATATTGTCGTTAAGTAGCGCCTACTCCCTTTCTTGCCTTGGAGGGCATTGTTAACAAAANACCCTNCGTAAACTATAAAGTGAGCACTAAGCCTACAATAGCGCATCCTGCAATCNCACTCATGATGCTAATCTTAAATCGAAACAAAGCCACAAAAGCAGCAATACCTATTAGGGCTGCTATGTAGTCTAGATTGCCATTTTTTGTCCACAAAACATTTTGAGCAAAAAATACTGCTAGGTTAATAATAACCCCTACCACAGCGGCCGTTACTGCCGAGAGTGGCGCACTAAATTTAAGATCTCCCCTAGTGGCTTCAACGCCCGGACCACCCAAAAAAATAAATAAAAATGAAGGTAAAAAAGTAAATAATGTGGCCACTGAAGCACCGGCAAAGCCCGCCAACAACAAAGCATCTGGGCCAAATATCTCTTTAGTCCACGCACCCACAAAACCAACAAAAGCCACCACCATAATCAGTGGGCCAGGGGTGGTTTCACCTAATGCCAAACCATCCATCATTTGTACACTGCTTAACCATTGGTACTGTTCCACGCCACCTTGATAAATATAAGGCAACACAGCATACGCACCACCAAAAGTAACCAGGGCTGCTTTGGTAAAAAACTCACCCATGTCGTGTAAGACTGGGTCAGTTAACAGTGCCATGACCATTAGACCTATCCCCACACCAACCACGCCAAATCCAACCAACCGAGACCATTTGAATTTAGCATGATCAGGAGCCGGCGTATCATCATCAATCAAGGCGGGGCCATAACTGTTTTTTCCATCCCCATGGTGTGCGCCCGTCTTAAACGTGTCGGGCGAAAATCGAGACCCTAAAAAGCCAATTAAAGCTGCACTCAATACAATATAGGGAAAAGGTATTTCAAGAGTGAAAATTGGCGCTATTGCAATAAATGCTAATACTGCTAATATTCTCAACACATTATTTGACAACGCCTTAGAGCCAATTCGATAAGCAGCAAATAAAACAATGGCTGTTACTGCTGGCTTAATGCCATACAAAATACCCTCAACAGCTGGAACATCGCCATAGCTTAAATAAACCCAAGTTAGTCCACTTAGAATGAATAAAGAAGGCAGTACAAATAATACTCCCGCAACAATGCCACCTCGTACACCAAACATCAGCCAACCAATGTAAGTAGCTAATTGCTGTGCTTCAGGCCCCGGTAATACCATGGTGTAATTTAAGGCATGAAGAAATCGATGCTCCGAAATCCACCGTCTGTTTTCAACCAATTCTTGGTGCATCATTGAGATCTGTCCTGCAGGCCCGCCAAAACTGATAAAACCAAGTTTTAACCAGTAAATAAAAAATTGAGCGAAGCTAGGTTTTTCTGGTCGATTGGTTTGCATGTATTATTCTTGCCTTTTGTGCATAAAAAAGCCTTGGAATCTTACCAAGGCTTTATGCTTATGATGCGTTTATTTACTGGTCATTAGCTTATCAATAATTGGGGTTAGTAAATAATTCATCACATCAACCATAAAACTTCCTTTGTAAACCAGGGTTTTGTCATTTTGTAAAAATGCCATTGCTTCTGCAGGTAACTTATCCGCAACGGACTGCAGATCAACGCCATCAATACGTATACTGGTAACCACTAATGAGTCTTCAGGAGAAGGAACTGACTGGCCACTAAACGGATTCGAGGTGTCTACCAAAGGAATACGGTGAAAATTAATGTGCGTATTGTCAAATTGTGGTGTGATAAATTCAGCATAATCAGGCATACGATCAAGAATAATTTCAGTTACTTGTTCTGGCGTGTAAGGGCGTTCAGAAGTGTCTCGGTAAATTTTTTGAATCCATTCAATGTTTACCGATGGCACCACGCCAACCAATAAATCAACCTGGCCTGCAACATCTGCATTATCAGTTTTTACGCCGCCATGTAACCCCTCATAAAACATTAAATCAGTGCCTGACTCAACGTCTTCCCAAGGTGTAAACTGGCCCGGATTAAGGTTTGTTCCTAAGCGCGCATTGTGCTCAACAGCCTCCTCATCGGAATGAATGTAATAACGCTTTTTACCCGTACCATCTTGGCCATATTGCTTAAATAAAGCTTCTAATTTATCAAAATGATTGGCATTTTCTGAAAAATGCGTCAATACTTTGCCTGCTGCACGTGATTTTTCTACCTCAACTTTCATATCGGCACGTTCAAATTTATGAAAACTGTCGCCCTCTACCACACAAACGTTTAAGTTTTTCTCAGCAAAAATTTTCTCAAATGCTTTTTTGACAAACGTAGTGCCGGCACCTGATGATCCGGTAACGGATACAACTGGATGTTTGGTTGACATAATATAACTCCTTGTTAAATAAATGTATTAAAAATCTAGATTATCGACTGACAAAGCGTTTTCTTCAATAAAATTCCTTCTCGGCTCTACTTCATCGCCCATCAGTGTTGAGAAAACCTCATCGGCTGTAATTGCATCTTCGATTTTAACCTTTAGCATAATTCTATTTTCTGGATCCATGGTGGTTTCCCAAAGCTGATCTGGGTTCATCTCGCCTAAACCTTTATAGCGCTGAAAGCTCTGGCCTTTTTTCGCATCTTCAATTAAGAAATTAACCACCTGTGAAAAGTTTTTCACTTTGACTTCTTTGCCTTTTTTCTCAACGTAAGATTCTTTATTAATTAAACTTTCGATCGATTCTGAGAATTTTTTTATAATTTTATAATCGGCTGAATCAAAAAATGCCTCACCCAAATGATCAATATCGGTATCCACACCATACACGGACAAGGTGTGTTCAATTTCTTTAGTTTTATCGTTAAACATTATTGTATGTTTTTGCGCTGGAGTTAAATCCTCGGCTAATAATTGTTCTAATTGTTTGCACCAAGCCTTTACTTTTTTAGCATCTTTTAAGTCTTTAAGTGGTGTTGAACTTGCAATTGCACGTAATAACGCCAGGTTGAACTTTTTCGACAAACGCTCAACAACAACATTAATTTGATAGTAATCCTTTACAGCTGTTTCTAACGCCACTCCAGAAATTGCCGGNGCAGCAGTGTTNGTAAATAGNTGTGCATCATTAATTGCCTCTTGCAATAAGTAGTTATTTAACTCCTGATCATCTTTTAAATAACGCTCTTGTTTGCCTTTTTTAATCTTATACAAAGGTGGTTGTGCAATGTAAAGATAACCTTTTTCAATTAACTCTGGAAGGTAACGATAAAAGAAAGTTAATAACAGTGTACGAATATGTGCGCCATCAACATCAGCATCGGTCATGATAACAATCTTATGGTAACGAAGTTTTTCAATGTTGTATTCTTCTTTACCAATGCCACAACCAAGAGCGGTAATTAGTGTGCCCACTTCTTGAGAGGAAAGCATTTTTTCAAAGCGTGCTTTTTCAACGTTTAAAATTTTACCTTTGAGCGGCAAAATAGCTTGAGTACGTCGGTCACGCCCTTGTTTGGCAGAGCCTCCTGCAGAATCACCCTCCACAAGGAAAATTTCTGATTCAGCCGGATCTTTGGTTTGACAATCGCTCAATTTTCCCGGTAAGCCGGCGATGTCTAACGCACCCTTACGACGGGTCATCTCTCTGGCTTTTCGTGCTGCATCGCGAGCACGCGAAGCCTCTAAAATTTTACCAACAATAATTTTAGCTTCAGTTGGGTTCTCTAGTAGATATTCACCTAGTTTTTCATTGATGGCAGATTCAACCGGTGCACGTACTTCACTCGACACCAACTTGTCTTTAGTTTGTGATGAAAATTTTGGATCTGGTACCTTGATTGAAATAATTGCCGTTAAGCCTTCACGAGTATCTTCTCCGGTAATGGATGCCTTTTCTTTTTTCGCCATACCTGAATTATCAATATAATTATTCAGTGTTCTGGTTAGTGCTCCTCTAAATCCTGCCAAATGTGCGCCACCATCTCGTTGTGGAATATTATTGGTAAAACAATAAATACTCTCTTGATAAGCATCACTCCATTGCAACGCGGCATCAATCACGATGCCGTCTTTTTCAGAGGAGATACTAATGATGTCATTATGAATTGAATTTTTAGATTTGTTTAAATGTTCAACAAAAGCGATAATACCGCCTTCGTATTTAAATATGTCTTTACGGCCAGAAGAAAGCTCTTCAATTTCAATGTGCACACCTGAATTTAAGAACGATAATTCACGCACACGATTGGCTAATGTATCGTATTTAAATTCAGTAATGGTGAATACATCAGCACTGGGTTTGAAATGAATCGTTGTACCGGTGGTGTCAATTTTACCTGTAGGCTTCATCGGTTCAACCGGTACACCCATTTTATAACTTTGCTGATGGATTTCACCATGACGATATACCGTCAAATGTACGTATTCACTCAACGCGTTCACCACTGATACACCCACACCGTGTAATCCACCGGACACTTTATAAGAGTTATCGTCAAATTTACCACCGGCATGCAGAATAGTCATAATCACTTCAGCGGCAGACACCCCTTCTTCTGGATGAATATCAACTGGAATACCACGACCATCATCCGTTACTGAAACAGAATCATCCTCATGAATGGTGATTTTAATTTTAGAACAGTGGCCAGCTAGCGCCTCATCAATGGCATTATCAACCACTTCAAACACCATGTGGTGTAATCCTGTGCCATCGTCGGTATCGCCAATGTACATTCCTGGGCGCTTTCTAACAGCGTCTAAACCTTTTAAAACTTTAATATTAGAGGCTTGATATTCTTGGGATTTATCTGGTGACATAGGCGGATAAAAAAAATAAATTTATTATACCACGCAAACGTGATTTAACATCTTTTCATCAAGGTTTTTTATGATTATTTATCCTGGTTGATTCTGTTGTATTTAAAGGGATATAAAAGATCTTGTTGTACTTTTACTACAACTAATTTATCGATTTAATAACACCTTCATTAATCTCAAAAATTGCACCATCAATAGAATTAATTAACGATGGATTGTCTCCAATATCCGTCATAAAAACCTGTACTTTTAATTGATTAAGGTACTTTAAAACAGTGGTTATTTTTTTACGATCCAATTCGGATGAAATGTCGTCAATTAAAACAACTGGGTTGACACCTTGTTTAACCAGCATTAATACTTGGGTTAGCCAAAAAATAATGGACAATGTTTTCTGTTCCCCTCTTGATAAAAAACATTCATTCTTATTGTTTAATGAAAAATTAAGGCTAGCTTTGTGAGGACCATAATTTAAATAATTCTTTTTTAAAAGAGACTGAGTGTTTTTAGATAAGTAGCGGTAAATACTTTGTTCGTCTAATGCATCAACTTCTTTTGGCCAACCAGAATAAAATTGATAATCAAAACTATCAATCGAATCGAATAATACTAACAATTGTTTTAAATCTTTAGAATCAGCTGTCTTTTTAAGTTGGTCAATGTATTGAATCCTATTTTTATTAATCTCTTTAGCGGTTTTTGACAATTCTAAAAACCAAAAATCTAATTCAGAAACTTTATTATTTAATAGCAAAACATTAATGTTTTTTAGTGTTTTATTGTAAGATTTAAACACCTCTAAAAACTTTAGTTCCACGTGAAACACTCCCCAATCCAAATAAGATCTTTTGTTTTTTGGTGTGCCATTAACAATAAACCCCTTATCAGGAGTAATGATTTGAATGGGTAATAATTGTGTTAATTGACTGGTATTTTTGATTCGTTGTTGATCAATAGAAATAGTATTTTTTTTTCTTGATTTTTCTAATTTAACTCTGTGATTATCAACTTTAGCATTGATTTGGAAATCGTTAAAATTGTAATGAACAACCTCTGCAATTGTTTTTGTTTTAAAAGATCGATTATGGCCTAGATAATAAATTGCTTCTATTAAGTTGGTTTTACCTTGTGCATTACCAGCAATAAACAAGTTAATGTTTTTAGAAGGCTCTATGTATTGATTTTCTAAATTACGAAATTGATTAATGGATAGCTTATTAATAACAGCCATATTATTAAACTTAAATTCGAATTGGCATTACAACGTATTGATAAGTTTCATTATCATCAGTACTACTTAATAAGCACGCTTGATTTTCACTGTTAGATATAATCATTTTAACTTCACTGGTGGTTATTTTTTCTAAAATAGAAATTAAATAATGAATGTTAAAATTTATTTCTATTTCTTTATCAAAATTTTTAATTGTAATTTGTGTTTTTGCTTGTCCTCTTTCTGAATGTGTAAATATATTAAGTTGAGAATCTTTAAACATTAATCTAACACTTTTTTTACGCTCTTCAACAAAAATTGATGCCTGTTGAAGAGAATCATAAAATTCTTGTTTATTGATAATAATAGTGTTTTCAAAATCTTTTGGAATAACTTGTGTGTAGTTTGGAAAGTTACCATCAATTAATCGACTAATGATTGT
>JGI26258J51719_1000746_pt1 | contig 12581 bp, 10 predicted proteins | sample SaaInlLV_10m_DNA_3_FD_51719 | JGI IMG/M metagenome (IMG submission 51719)
ACAATATCAGCTGATACTTTTACTCCTGAACAAATGAGAGATGGATTACCTAAATTAGATGGTTCATCAATTGTTGGTTTTACCACTATTGATGATTCNGATNTNCTTTTAAAACCAGATCCAAATACATTTGCAATAATTCCTTGGATGACTGAAAATAAAACAGCTAGACTACTTTGTGATATTTACTGGGGAGGAAACAGAGGGAGGTTATCAAGAGATCCTAGAGGAATTTCTCAAAAAGCTGAAGAATATATCAAAACTCAAGGATATGATTTTAGTACATGGGGTCCAGAAGTTGAATTCTTTGTTTTTGATAAAGTACATTGGGATGTTTTAACACCATACAAAGGACAATCATATTCAATTGAATCTAAAGAAGCTCCGTGGAGTCAATCAGGTGATGGATATCCAATGGGATTACAAGAAGGATACTATCCAAGTACTCCAGCAGATACTCTTACACCATACAGAAATGAATGTGTGAATATTCTCAACAAAAATTTTGGGATTTTATGTGATAATCATCACCATGAAGTTGCAACTGCAGGACAATGTGAAATTGATATCAAATATGATTATATGACAAACGCTGCAGATGCTGCACAGTCTTACAAATTTGTTATCAGAAATGTTGCACAAAAATATGGAAAAGTTGCAACAATGATGCCGAAACCAGTTGCAATGGATTCAGGTTCTGGAATGCATGTTAATGTTAGTTTATGGAAAGGAAATGAGAATATGTTTTATGATCCAAATGATGAGATTGAATTGAGTCAAGCTGGAAGATATTTTTGTGGTGGAATAATTAATCATGCTAAAGCATTATCTGCAATTGGGAATCCTACTACCAATTCATATCATAGACTAGTGCCTGGATATGAGGCTCCAGCATACATTGCATGGAGTTCAGGAAATCGTTCTGCAGTTGTAAGAGTTCCAAAACATCTTACAGGAAAAGCATATGCAAATCTAAAAAGACTTGAATTCAGAGCACCTGATCCTTCATCTAACCCATATCTTGTATTTGCTGCAGTTACTGCAGCTGGATTAGATGGAATTAAGAAAAAAATGGATCCTGGAGAGCAAGTAAGTGAAGATATATTCAAAATGACAAAATCAGACAGAAACAAAAGAGGAATTGGTGTTCTTCCAAAAAGTCTTGGTGAAGCATTAGACGAGTTAGAAAGTGATAGAAAGTTTCTTCTTCCGATTTATACAAATGATGTAATTGACAAAGTTATAGAATTAGAAAGAAGAGATCAACGTGAGATTGCCATTAGACCGCATCCACACGAATTTTATTTGTATTTTGATGTCTAGGTTCTTCCAGTAAGTACAAAAATAAAGTATAATGAAATTGTCATTAAAGTAAATCCTGCTCCAAGAAATATTATTCGTTTATTCTCAGATGTAGCTGCTTTGTATAATAAAATTCCACCTGCTAGACCTACAAATAATACCAAAACTCCAATTACAACACCATCAAAACTTGTGTTAGTAATTAATGGATGAAAAAATCCAGCAAGTAATGCAAAAAAGGCAACCAAATAAACATATTTGAAACTAACAAGTAACTTAGACGAAGTTTTAATCAACATTATTCGTAAATTTAGTAATCAATTAAACTTTTGAAAAAATTTCAAAACTACTTACATCATTCCGCCCATGTCAGGCATTCCGCCCATTCCAGGCATTCCGCCCATTCCAGGCATTCCGCCCATTCCAGGCATTCCTCCTTCTCCACCACCAGGTGGTCCACCACCAGATTTTTGGGTAGCAATAACATCATCGATTCTAAGAATCATACATGCTGCTTCAGCGGCGGCAGAAACAACTTGAAGTTTAACTGCAAGAGGTTCAATAATATCACCTGATTTCATGTTACCAACTTTTCCTTTCATTACATCAACTCCAGTCCATTTTTCTCCTTTTTGTTGTTTTGAACGAAGAATCGTGAGTGTATCAATTGGATCCATTCCTGCATTTTCAGAAAGTGTTAATGGAATTGTTTCTAAAGCATCTGCAAATTTTTCTGCAGCTAATTGTTCTCTACCTTCTAGAGATTTTGCCCAACTTCTAAGTTTTGTTGCAGCATATGTTTCAGGAGCACCTCCACCTGCAACAATTTGAGGTTTTTCCATTACATCTTTTACAACCATAAGTGAATCATGAACAGAGCGTTCAACTTCGTCTACTACTCTTTGTGAACCTCCACGAAGAAGTAATGTGACAGATTTTGGATGTTTACAACCTTCAATGAATACCCATTTGTCTTCTTCAATTTTTCTTTCTTCAACAAGTTCTGCATTACCAAGATCTTTCTCAAAGAGATCATCCAAGTTTGTAACAATTCTTGCACCTGTTGCTTTTGCAAGTTTTGTAAGATCACTTTCTTTAATTCTTCTAACTGCAATAATTCCTGCTTTTGCTAAATAGTGTTGAGCCATATCATCTAATCCTTTTTGACACAAAACTACATTTGCACCAGAACCAATTACTTTGTCAACCATTGTTTTTAACATTCTATTTTCTTCATCTAAAAATGATTTTAGTTGTTGAGGATTTGAAATGTTAATTTTTGCATCAGTTTCAGTTTTACTAATTTCTAATGCAGTATTGATAAGTGCAATTTTTGCATCAGTAATTTTTCTAGGCATGCCTCCATGAACAACNTCTTTGTCAAGAACAATACCTTGTATAATCATAGAATCTTTGATGGAACCACCTGCCTTTTTTTCTACTTTAATATCATCAATATCAACATCATAATTTTCACCATCTTTTTCTGCAATAGCAAGAACTGATTTTACAATAATTTCTGCAAGTTGATCAGAATCTTTTCTTACAAGTTTTGTTTGCATAGAAGTTTTGGCAATTTTAGTTAGAATACTTTTATCATTTGGAGAAATTGTATCTGCAATACTTTCAAGGAATTGTTTTGCCTTTTTTGCAGATTTTCTATATCCATCAACAATAATTGTTGGATGAACATCTTGATCAATTAATGATTCNGCGTGTTCAAGTAATGCACCTGCTAAGACAACTGCTGAAGTTGTTCCATCTCCAACTTCATTATCTGTGGTTTTAGAAATNTCAACAAGCATTTTGGCTGCTGGATGTTGNACGTCAATTTCTTTTAGGATTGTTGCACCATCGTTTGTAATNGTGACATCGCCTAGAGAATCAACTAACATTTTATCCATACCTCGTGGACCTAGACTTGTATGAACAATTTCTGCNACAATTTTAGATGCTGCAATATTGTTTTTTTGTGCATCTCGTCCTTTAGTTTCAGAACCNCCTTCTTTTAGAAGTACAACAGGCATATTTCCTTTAGAAGTTGCTTGGACACCCATAGATGCAAAAACTCCAGATTCCCCTTTTATACCTTCCAGATCAGGAACTAAAAAAATGAANNAATATCGGTGTTTTTAAATTGGGAAAATCCATTATCTCAANATGGCCAAGTCAGAAAACAGAGAAGCTTACAATAATATTTTTACAAAATTAAAGGAACATCACAAATGGTTTGAAAATTCAATTCCATTAATTGCCAGCGAAAATATTCCTAGTCCAGCTGTCCGTGAAGCGATCATTTCTGATTTTGGTAATAGATATGCAGAGGGTTGGCCTGGAGAAAGAGTGTATGCAGGTTGTGTGTACATAGATGATGTTGAATTTGAATGCATGAAATTAGCTAAAAAATTATACAAAGCAAAATTTGCAGATGTTCGACCAATTTCTGGAGTTGTTGCAAATTTAGCAGTGTATTCTGCTTTTACAGATCCAGGAGATGTAATGTTGGCACCATCTATTCCTGCAGGTGGACATATTTCTCATGGTAAAAAAGAGCATTCAGGAACTGCAGGATTAGTTCATGGGTTGGAAATTGAATTTTATCCATTTGATGCTCAAGAAATGACAATTGATGTGGAAAAAACAAAACAAAAAGTTAAGGATCTTAAAAAAAATAATCGTCTTCCAAAGATGGCAATGTTTGGCGGTTCATTATTCTTGTTTCCACATCCGGTCAAAGAGTTATCAGATTTTCTAAAAAGTTATGATATGCACATTAATTATGATGCAGCTCATGTTGCAGGTCTAATTGCAGGTGGAAAATTCCAAGATCCCTTACGTGAAGGTGCAGATACAATGACTATGAGTACTCACAAAACATTGTTTGGACCTCAAGGTGGACTTGTTTTAGGTTCTAAAGAACATGAAGAAGTAATTAAAAAAGCGACGTTTCCAGGTCTTACAAGTAGTCATCATATTCATCATATGGCAGGAAAAGCAGTTGCTTTTGCTGAAGCTTTAGAATTTGGAAAGGATTATGCTGTACAAGTAATAAAAAATGCAAAACTGTTAGCAGATGCATTGAGTGATGCAGGATTCAAAGTGCTAGGAGAAAGTAGAGGGTTTACACAATCTCACCAAATTGCAGTTAATGTTTTAGATTATTCTGATGGTGGTAAAGTTGAAGCAGATTTAGAAAAGGCTAACATTATTGTAAATAGACAGCTCATTCCAGGTGATATCAAAGCTGGAAGAAACTATTTCCATCCAGGTGGAATTAGATTAGGAGTTTCAGAAATCACTAGACTTGGAATGAAAAAATCTGAAATGCAAGAAATTGCATCTTTGATAAAACAAGTTATTATTGAGAAAAAGGATCCAAAAAAGATTCTCTCTAAAGTGAAAACCCTAAGAAAGAATTATCAAAAAGTAAACTTCTGTTTTGATAAAAAATTAGGTGCCTACGAATACGTAAAACTAAGATAATTTTCACGAATAATCAGTAAGAAGTTGTTGATCTCCTTTACTCTTACCAAATACTAATTCTATCTCATCAGAAAGTGCATGAATTCTTCCTCGTTGATATGCACCAACATCATATTTTTCAACGAGTCTTTTTGCAAGTTTTAGATATTTTTCTACAGAGCCCCTAGTAATTGTGGCAATTAATTTGTGAGAACAAGTACATGTCTGAATAAGAGGCATTCGGCGATATGATTTTCCACATGCAGTACATCTAAAACTCTGTCTAGCATATGCCCTAAGATTTCCCATTAAATCAGGTACAAGATGTGTAGAGATTACATTTGAAACGATTTCTGAAGGATTTACTACATTGATTAATTCAGCATTTTTTACTTGCATATCAAATTTGTCAAGCATTGAACCAAGTGTGGAATATGCACTACGGGATTTAGAAGTAGTTAGTGATGAAGTAGAATGTGTGAAAAAATAATCGTAAAATTGTCTTTCAGTTTCTATTCTGGATTCAACAATTTCTACNGATTTTACACTTGATGCTTTAACTTGTTGTAAAGTAGATTCAAAAAATTCCAAAGGAAGTAATTTAGTGACTTCAAGATTATGAGCTTGTGGTTGAGATTCATGTGGTAGTACCAGTGGTTGAATAAGTAATGGTGCATCCATTAATCCACCAATTCTATCTGAAAGAAATTGTCTTGAGAAATTAAGTAGACTNTCCATTAAAAGCATTATTGAATCTGCATCACCATCTGCGTCTCTTCTTTTTGCTGAATGCCAATTTGGAGTTGCAAAACAAACATGAGTTTCAGTGTATCCAATAATGCGTCCTACAATTCCAACAGAAGTATGTGGTGCTAATCCGATTACCAAATGACCAAGTAAATCTTCAATATTCTTTACATTATAAAATGAAGATTTTCCATAGAATTTTTTTAAAAGAACATCGATGTATTTACAAGCATTAACTAGATATTTTCCGATTTCATTTGGTATAATGACATCCTGCATTCGAATCTCAATAATTTGATCAATTGATTCAAGAGGCTTTCCATCAATATCATGAGAATACCCAAATTCCTTTAATTTCTCAATAGATGTTCCAATCCAAGATGGTTTGAATTGAGTAAGTGGGGAATTTGTTGCATCACATCTTACTGTTCCATCTTTGAAAGTGGTTAAACCAAAGTTTTGTCTTACAAGTCCCTTTTCTAATGGTTCAGCAATTTTATCTTGATTAATTAATCCTTTGACTCCTTTGAATGGTTCCTTTGCACGTAATCCCATTTTTTCCTGAGCTAAAAGTAATCTATCTTTTAATGGAAATGCTTGGTGAGAATGAGCTGGGGCTTTTCGCTTACATTTTTCACAAAATGGTTCATTAAGAGTATCTCTGCAATTGGAACATCTGTAAATTATCGATGTTTTGGTACCACAGATAGAACATCTAATTCCAATAGAAGGTTGATTACATTGAGTACAACAACGATTAAGGATATTAGCAAAAAAAATCTCTTTTCTTGATGCTTTGAGTAGATCTCTGGTAGGTCCTCCTTTATCACTAACAGGAAATAATGTATGTGTAGGAGGTTTCATTTGTCGAGGTGCGGCTTTTTCTGGTCTTCCTATTCTAACACCAATTGATGTTGAGAATTTATTCCTGATTTGGATTCCAGATGATTTTGATATGATTATTGGTACTGATAAATCACTAATTGTAGGTTTTTCCCTAAATAACAGATTGAAGAAAATTTTTGCTTCTAATCCTTCTAAAATTATTATTTCATTTTTAATTTTATGGGGGGTTCCCAATTTTTCAAGGATTTTTTTGGATTCTTTAGAATATTCAATGAATGTTTCATTTACTTTAGTTGGTTCCAAAAGTTGAGTGAGTTCTTGAGATGAAATCATATCCCAAAAATACAGATATTGTGGGTGGAGTGGTATATGAAAATCTAGAGATAATTTCAGTGCTTCATCAATCGTAGGTATTTTGTTCAAAAATTGATTAAGAGTTTGATTGTTGGAGTCCTGTTTTTGGATTCTTTGTTTTAATTCTTCAATCCAATATTCTTCAACATATCCAGATGGAATAAGTTGAGCATTATTTTCTAAAAAATCTCCAAATGTAATTAAAATATCTCCAAGATGAAGAATTTTTTCAATTTCATTTTTAATTTCTAATCCATGTTTAACATCCCGAATTTTTACAACATTACCATTATTGAGACGGACTGTTGGAGTATCAATTGAATCAACGAATGCCACTGTTGCTCCTTTTCCTGGAAGATCAATTTTGATTTGGGTTCCTACTGCTATAGTATGATCAAGGATTTCTGCAACAACAGGGTGTATTCCTACTGCTGCAAAGCCAGTATTACACGCTCGACCATATCTCAATCGAAATCCACCTAATTTGTTAGGCATGGAGAGTACAGATCTGCCTGTAATTACCTCACGCATTCGTTTAGCAGCAGCGTCTTCTTGATTATCTCCTGTTTGTACAGCTCCTTTCAAATCATTTAGCCATTCCCAACCATCAAGATTATACAATTCAATTCTTTTGAGAAGTTTTTTGGATCTTCCAATTAATCCATCATTTAAGACACGTAAAGCGCCTCCTCTAACTCTATCAGTTTTGATTCGAGTCATTCCTTTATGATTTACAACTTCGTATGGATCAGTATCAACACCATCCAATTCTACTGGAAGATGAGAAATTACTCGTTCAATATCTTCATCTAAAATATGAAATTGGAAACTACTGGCCTCTCTTTCATAAATTCGTAATTCTTCAATAAATCTGCCTGTTTCATCATCAAATGAATTTGCTTGAAATTTTGCTAGACCTACTGCCTTTCTGACATGATCTGCAATTAACATGGTAACTGCAGATTCAGTTCCACCTGCTGAACGCATTGGTCCTGCAATAGAGATTGAAAGATATTCAGTTCCATCCTTATTTTTCTTAATTTTTACTTCACTGATTCCTTGTAATGGTGCAATTGTTACTCCTTCAGTTACAATTGCTAAACCAACACGAACAGCAAGATCCAATTTATCCTCTAAGGAAGCATCTGGAAGAGCATATTTTCCTAAAGCAAGTTCTTTTGAGAGAATTAACGCAGAAAGTTCTTTTCCATGTATTTTTAACAATTCCCTAAGTGGATCTGCAATGTCGATATCATGCATTTTAGCAACTCTATCTGCTAAATCAAATGCGATTTTAGGCTCAATAATGGCTGAAGAATCAAATAAAGTTGCTTTTGCAGCAGCTGCATTCTCAAAAATTCTAGTAGTCTCTGATGACAAGTGTGAGTAATAATCAAAATAATAATCAGGCATCTGAATGTCCTTAATTCGAGAAATTGCGTCGTTTTCAGACATGATACAATAAACTATTTGCTTCTTTGAATTGCTTTTGCTATTTCTTGTAATTTTTTGATACTTCCTCCTTTTTCAAGGAATGTTCCAATTACTAGTGCATCTGCTCCTGCTTTAACTAAATTTTCAGCAGTTTTGACATCTTTTATGCCTCCCCCTACGATCAAAAATCCATTAAATGTACGTCTAACAGTCTTTACCATCTCAGGAGTTACACTTGATTTTGCTCCAGACCCTGCTTCTAGATATACAAATCGCATTCCAAGAAATTGTGCTGCTAGTGCATATGCTGCAGCAATTTTTGGTTTCTCAAATGGAATTCCTCGTGCGGCGCCTACAAACCATGCAGAGGTGCCCTCACCAATTACTAAATATGCAGTTGGGAGTGGTTCTAGTCCAAATTTAAGTACGCTTGGGGCTCCTAATGCTTGTGCTTGTGTGATAAAGTATGGATTCTCAGAGTTCATTAGAGAGCTAAACAAAATTGCATCTGCATCAGGTACAACTCCTGTTACATTACCTGGAAATAGAATAATCGGAATTTTAATGCCTTTTTTGATACCTTTGACAACTTGAGCCATTTCAATTTGATCAGTGGATGTAGAGCCGCCAACTAGGATTGCAGAGGCACCAATCTTTTCAACATCTTTAGCAAGCTTGGTTGATGCCTCTAGATTTGATACTTCTGAATCAATTAATACGAAGAGTAATGCATTTTTCTTTTTTAATTCTGATTTTAGGAATATTTCAACTTTATTTCCAGTCATAAGAAACCTCTGTATGTGTCTCTTTAAAGTTTAATTGGAATAGCTGTATACAGATCTGTATAGCTATGGCAGAATCTAAAGAATCAAATTTTAACAATATTATACGTAAAATCATCAAAAAATCACTGTTTACAGAGCGACAAATTGAAATTATTTTAAATCAGAAGGATCTTCAAGAATCAAAGTTTCCTATAACTAAAGGTGCGTATTATAGGCAAGTTGGGCAGTCCAGAGAGAAATTAATTGGATTATTCTACTCAATCATACTTTTTCGTGGTTTAGGCATACTTTTGCCTGATGATATTGATGTGATGTCTAAACTATCAGAGCAGGTTAGTGTGATAAATGAGAGTGATATTTTCCCAGAAAGAGAAGATGAAGTGATTAGTGTGATAGATNGGCTCGTTCGTCAGGCATGTAATATGTGATGATTGTGATTCTCTCAAACTAACTCAAGTTAGAATGATTGTGATTAGTGTGTGAGTTTGTTAATCTAAAGTGTGAATTAATGTTGCTCAATCACAATAAATCACAATTCAAGCGTAAAGTATGTGATGTTAATAGAAATTCCTGATCCTGAAGTGATTTTAGGTGTGATTATTGCATTTTTGATAGGCTTAGTAGGATTATATGGCTACTACAAAGTGAGGCCATTTATCAAATCAAGGAATGAAATGGGTGACGTATCACAATCTGAGCGTTTAGAGTATTATGAAAGACAGTTAATTGATATGAAAATACGCCTAGATGCTTTAGAAATACAAGGAATTGATCAAAATGTTGAGGATCCGAACGTGGAATTAAAATCATTTTTAGAAAAATTAGCAAAGAATGAAATTCAAGAAAAATTAACTGCTCAAGAGATTATTGAGCCTGAAGTTGTTGTAGAGAAGGTATCTTCTACGCCTGAAGTCATTGAAATCGGTTATTCTAATCCAACAAATCACGTGTTGCACTTAATCACAAACAAATCTATGACATCACGTGACATACAAATCACATTAAAAAAGAGTCGAGAGCACACTTCAAGGTTAATGAAAAAATTATTTGAAGATGGTTTGGTACAGAGAAATACAGAAACTAAACCCTATACTTATTCAATTACTGAAAAAGGTATTTCAAAGGTTGAAGATGTTCAAACTAATCCAGTAGTAGTTTAGATTTTTTTAAAGTGTAATTGTTGTTTTTTTAGATGAATTATCTCAAAAATACCTATATTTTGTTATTAATTATAAATTAAGTAATTTAATAAATTATAAATATTATTAAATTATAATCATTATATGTCAGTTCAAGACAATGAAGTTTTAGTAAAAATAACTTCTGCGGGTACAATTTCTATTCCAAAACAGTTTAGAAAGTTTATGGATGTTCAAAAGGGAGAATATGTCAAATTAATTCTTGGAAAAGATAGATTGATTGTTAGAAAAATCATTATATCTTGATTAATTTTGTTGTTTTTGAGCTATCTTAATGGTTTGATATGTCCATTCTCTACCAGTTCTGATTCTATTTACCCTACCTTTTGTAGCAAATCGTGACAAGTATGTGGAAATAATACTTAGTTTTACAGGCTCATTGTATTCGTCCTCATATTTCTCAAGAATGTTTGTTGAAGTGAATTTGCCCATGGGGAAAAACTTGTCAACAATATTTGAAATTTTAGAACCTACTGAATCCATGTTTGTTGGTTCTTGTTCTTCTTCAATATTCATCAAGTCCATCATCTCAAAAATTTTGAGAATTTTATCCTTGGTTACATTGCCCTCTAATTTGATGTCATATCGTGCACCATCAGAATCTTCCATATCAATTCGAATACGTTTTTTAGCCATCTTTGAGATCTAATTGATCAGATGTTAACAGTTGAAATGATCCCAGAATATTTGTTAACTAAATGGTTTGTTAAGATTGACTGCCTGAGCCACGCCTAGATTATATTTTGTTATTAACAATTAATTTATAATTAAAACCTTAAATTATGATAATTTTATGCCTGGAGTGGAAATAAAGGGGTTGGATTGGAGATATTCACAGTGTTAACATCCATCTTAACGCCTGGAATGGAAATAAAGGGGTTAAAATGGGCTTTTTNAGANATTTCTTAACACCAAATTAACAATTATGTTAACTNACTCATAATTTAGGATATAACCCCACACACCAATATTTCCACTCTATGTTTTTTTTTANTTTTTTTTATTAGAAAATCTAAAACTAACTAAAAATAATTAATTACAAACTAAACTACTATTACTATTGTATTCTATACTCTCCTAATTCAGATGTAGTTGTGTTAGTATTGAGAAGAAATGAAGGTGTGTGAGTATGTCTGATCCAATAGATGACTTACTTGATGCAGCTGAATCTGGAAAATCAATTATTAAAAATCGTGATATTCTTCATTTCACATATATTCCAAATATTATTTTACATAGAAAATCTGAACAAGAACAAGTTACTCAATCTCTATTACCAATTCTAAAACAATCAAGACCATCAAATCTTCTAGTTTATGGAAAACCTGGAACTGGAAAAACTCTAGTTGTAAAAAAAGTATTATCTAAAATTCAAGAAAGGGTTGAGAAATCAAATTTCCCAATTAAACTCATATATTCTAATTCAAAAAATGAGACTACATTATACGGATTATTGGTCAGTTTAGGCAGGCAATTAGACCTAAAACAAGATGAATTACCCTCAACTGGGCTTGCTATTAGTGAAGTCTTCAAAAGACTACTTAACAAAATTGATGAGGGAAAACTAAACGCAATTTTTGTAATTGATGAGATTGATTATCTTGCCCAACTAGTAGCAAAAACAGGTAAGGATATCTTATATCAATTAACAAGGGCAAATGAGCAATTAAAACAAGGTTCTCTAACTATGGTGGGAATTTCAAATGATCTAACATTCAAAGAAAAACTAGATCCTAGAGTTATCAGTAGTCTGGGAGAAGAGGAAATTGTCTTTACAAATTACAATGTTGAACAAATTAAGAAAATTCTTGAAGAGAGAATCAATGAATCTTTTATTGAAAATTCTGTAGAAGAACCAGCATTAAATCTATGTGCTGCCCTTGCAGGAGGAGAACATGGTGATGCCAGAAGAGCTATTGACTTACTTCGTGTATCTGGCGAACTGGCTGAAAGACAACAATCTGATAAAGTCACAATTGAGCATGTTAGAGAAGCCTCCCTGAAAATTGAAGAAAACAAAGAAGAAGCTTCCCTCAAATCATATCCACTACACGAAAAACTAGTGATTATAGCCATAATGAAGGCTAATGGCTCCTCTACTGGTGAGATTTACTCTTCTTACAAAAATCTCTGTAAGGCACTAGGAAAAGATGAACTTACCCAAAGAAGAATAACACAAATGCTTAGTGAGATTGAATTATCTGGAATTGTTTCTGGAAGACTAATTCATCAAGGCATTCATGGTAGGACAAAAAAATACAAACTTACAATATCGTCTGAAATGATAAAAAAATCATTCAAAGATGATCTAAGTTTGCAAGATATTATTTGAATCTGAATTATAATTTTCNTGGAATACTTGAAATGTTTTCAAATTAACCATTAGAGCGATTCCAGGATTTGGTGTCATTCCAACACTAGCTTGAAAAGGAGTTTGTTTTTGCCATGAACC
>JGI26258J51719_1000754_pt1 | contig 12503 bp, 15 predicted proteins | sample SaaInlLV_10m_DNA_3_FD_51719 | JGI IMG/M metagenome (IMG submission 51719)
ATATTGCTTTGGAATATTTTGATTCAAGTGGAAAAACAACTAGTGTTAATGTAATTATTAGAACAGATCAAAAAGAAATTTTTTCTGGAACATTTTTTACATCAATGTTTGAAACTAATGTAAATGATGTTAGTAGTGTTCCTTACTATGTAGATATGATAGTTGAACATGAGGATTATGGTACTGTAAATTCATCAGTTTTTAACCCTGGAGATTCTTCTGATTCAATAATAAATGGAATTTTTTCACAATCATAGTGTATTTTTATTTAAACATTGAAACAAATTTGGGTAAAGTAGTTGCACTTGTATTTCTTAAAGTTAAATCCATTTCTGATGACATTTCAGTTTTCTCTGGATTGATTTCAATTAATGTGGCATTGTTTTGTTTTGCATAGATAGGTAATGTATTTGCAGGTGATACAACAAGTGATGTACCTACTTTGGATCTTCATAAAATGCATCAATTGTAGCTAATTTCATGGCATCATAGTTCCTCCATAATCCATCTTTCCCTCTAAATGTGGGAATTCCACTTTCTTGAGAAATTCCAGCACCAGTTACAAAAACAATTCTTTTGAAATCTTTGATTTGCTCTTTTATTGATTCAAACATTTTCATTTGATTTCAATTTCTAAAAGATCTCTTGCAGTAATTACTGAACCATGAATATTTTTTGCTTCATTCAAGTGACCTATTTCATCTTTGTATCTTGCTGAAAAGTGTGTTAGGATTAAATTTTTTACTTTAGCATTTTTACCCAAAATTGCAGCTTGTTTTGCGGTAGAATGACATGTATCTTCTGCTCTTTGTTTTTCTTCATCTAAAAATGTAGAATCAAAAACTAGATAATCACATTCATCAAAAAATTTTTCTAATTTTTCAGTAGGCATTGTATCTCCTGAAATACCTATTTTTTTACCTGGACGTTTTTCTCCTAATACTTGTTCAGATTTTACTATTGTTCCATTATAATTAACATTATTCCCATTTTGCAATTTGTTCCATAATTCACCTTCAGGTATACCTAACTCTTTTGCCTTTTCAACATTGAATCTACCTGGCTTATCTTTTTCTTTAATTAAATATGAAAATGCTGTAATTGAATGATTTGCTTTACATGCATATATTACAAATCTATTGTTTTCAATTATTTTTTCTTCATTAATTACATTAATCAAAACAGGAAATGATAATCCAAAGTTCAACACTTTGATATTAGCTGCAATAAATTCTTCAATTCCACTAGGACCAAAAATTTCTAAAGTTTCAGTTCTATTTTGCATAGACATGGTTTGCAATAATCCTAAAATTCCAACGCAATGATCTCCATGTAGATGTGTAACAAAAATTTTCATTTTTTTATTCCATCCCAAACCTGATTTCATATAGGAAATTTGTGCAGATTCTCCTGCATCAAACATCAGAATTTCACCGTCTCTTTCTAAACAAATACATGATAGCCCTCTTCTTTCAGTAGGCTGTGCAGCTGATGTTCCTAGAAATACGAGTTTCATTTAATCAAAATTGTCCTTGTCAAGCTTTTATGCCTATAGATCTGATATTTTTTTAATCCATTTAATTTTAGATTGTCACCTAATTCTTTTTTGTACATTATTGCTATTTTCTTTTTTTTGGGTAAAATTGAGATAAATCTTTTTAGTATTTCTTCAGGTTTTTCTGAAATTTTTGTATTTTTTCCATAAGGCAAATCTGTGACTATCCCATCAAATTTTTCAGAAATTTTCACTAATTCTTGAAAATCTGAGTTGAAAATTTTAGATTTGTATCCATTCATTTTGAGATTATCTTTTGTTGCTTCAAACATTTTTTTATCAAAATCTAATCCAATTGCATGTATTCCCATAGATTCAGCCTCTAACAAAGTAGTACCTGCACCACAAAATGGATCACATACAGTTTCTCCTTGTTTTAACCCAATCAAATTAATCATAACTCTAGTTAATTTCCAATCTAATTCATGAGGATAACTTTTGATCTTTTTTGGTCTACTTTTTTCTTTAACTTGTTTGGAAAATCCAAAAAAATTTTCTTTATTTGTAAAAATCANATATATTGTAATATTTGGATTTTCTAGTTTTACTTTTGCATGAGAGAATTTTGATATCATATCTCCCATCGAATTTTCTAATTCTGGAATGTTGAATTGATTTGATGATAAATTAATTATTCTACAGACAAATGTTTTTGCATTTTTTAAAATNTCATAATTATTTTCATCTAAAAATAANCCTGACATTTTTCTTAATATTTGCCCTGATACTTTAACAAATGATGCTCGATTTGATATATCATACCAATTAGTTTTTGATTGAATTATAACTAAATTAGAAATTATTTTAATTTTAGAAAATCTGTCATACATTTTTGCAATCGCAGTTATTTCATCTATTGCAATTTCTAAATTTTCTTTAGATAAAACAAAAAAACTTTCTGGCATTACATTATTGCCTTTGCAATGGTATTAGAAACATCAACTAATGATGTTTTTCCAGGAATTGTATTTGTACTCACAATCTTTGTCACTCCTGCTTTCTTGATTTTCTTTTCTGCATCATTCATTAAAAGAGCATGGGTACATGCAACATACACTCTTTTACATTTTTGTTTTTTNAGAAATCGTGTTGCATTAATTATNCTTCCACCAGTACTAATCATATCATCAACTAAAATTAAATCTCTNCCATTTACTTCNACATTTTTTGTTTTAATTTGNACTTTACCTGTTTTTCTATCTCTTTTTTTCTGTAATGCTATAAAATCTAATTCAAACTCTTTTGCAAACTCTTTTGCTCTTTCTTTACCNCCTTGATCAGGAGATACAACTAATGGATTTTTCAGGCTCAATTTTTTCAAATATTTGACCAAATCGGGAATTGCTGTCACATTTTTACTTTTGATTGTAAAGTGTTTGAAACCTATCAAACTGTGTATATCAACTGCGATGATTTTTGATGCTCCAGCACCTTTGAATAATTTTGCAAGAACTTTCATAGTGACAACTTCTCCTGGTAGAAATTCTCTATCTTGTCTTGCGTATCCCATATATGGAATGACTGCAATTACTTCAGATGATGTTTCTTTAGCTTTTGAAATTAATGATAATGCTTGAATCAAATTACTATCTACAGGAGGATAAATTGATTGAACAATAATTGATTTTTTCTTTGAAATTTTTCCACTTAATGTAATCTTGCTTTCACCATCTGGAAAAATTCTAACTGATGACTTTACTAAATTTGCTTTAATTTTCTTTGATAATTTTCTTGCTAAATCTTCTGAAGATTTACCTGAAATTACTGATAAACTACTCAACAAGAAAATATGATTTAATGGGATTCTTAAGTTTTGAGAAAAGCATACCTATTCGTCTCCCTCTCCCTTTCCAATATCTCCAAGACCAAACTCGTCAATTACCTTGTTTCTATCTGGATCTCTCTGACTAATCTCTTCAAATTCTTTCTTTTCATCACCTTGATAGACAGTTCTGATAGGCCATGGAATTCTAATATCGTATTTCTTAAACTCTTCATACATTATCATTCTCAAATCTGTTTTTGTTTTGAATTGAGAACCGTAATCTCTTACATAAACCCACATTGAAAAATCAAGTGATGAATCATTAAAATCACTAAATCTAACTACAGGTTGTGTAACTTCTACATGAAGTTCTTTATCACAACCACAACTTGGTTTATTTTCATTAAGATATGGACATCTTTTTTGTCTTACAAGATGTCTTCCTTTTCCATCTATAATTTCTTTCATTCCTCGTTTACCTACTTTGACTAAAATGGATGCAACTTGACGAGGATTGTTTAGATATGAGACACCAACCTTTACGACTGCTGGAACCAGTTTATTTTCTTTAGAATAATTTATGATTTGAGCATTAACTAATTGTCTAGTTGGGATAACTGCAATCGATTCATGTAATGCATCTCTAATGTAAGTAACTCTAGGCGTAATCTTGTGAATATTACCATTATATCCTGTATCTAGCTGTACTCTATCTCCTTCGATTACAATTTTGTCTTTTCTAATCATAATGTACGCAAAATAATTTTGCATAGTTTCTTGTAATGCTAAACCTAAACCAATTGTAAATCCTCCAGTGGCTGTAGCAATCACAATCAAATCTACTCCCCACCATGCAACAACACCTAAAATTGTAGCAATGAATATCCCTATTGGAAGAATTTGTTTTGCAGACTTTGGTAATCCTTCTCTTTTTTTCCTTGCGTATCCAGGAGGACGAGAGCTAGGAATTAATGGTTCATATCCATTAGCTCTTTTTTCTTCTCTCCATACATCAATTGGAAAAATCTCATCAGGTTTTGCACCTGGTTTTAATTTTCTACCAGATTGATTATTTCCTGTAATAGAATTTTCATAATATTTTTCGTATTTTTCACGTTCAGATTTTTTCCATTCTTCAAATGGATTGTCAACTAATTTCTCATGTCCTCCAATTGGATTTCCTTTTGTTGTACGAAATTGTTCCAAATGTAGAATTCCTTCTTTTGTTTTAAGTAATTCTTGAAATTCACTTTCTTCAATATCTTCTGGAGTATCTTTTGGTGCAATCCATTTGTATAATTTTTGAAAAAGATCATCCTTATCATCAATAAATCCCCTCATGTCAAACCAAGCATCAAAATCTTCCTTTTCCAAGATAGATTTGTCACGTTTAGTGAGACTGATTGGAATTAGATGAGATATTGTATAACCAATTACTAAAATATTGAAAGTATTGAGAATTTTAGCAAACGTTTCATGAGCAGATATATCCTCATTTCCAACTATTGCTAAATCTTCTCCTAACAAAAGGCCAGTTTGTATGTGAACATTAATGGCAGTAATTAATGCAATTGCAAAAAATGGTAGAATGGCTCTTCTCAAAAATCTTGAGAAATGTGGTTTTTTGTAATAGAATTTTTGTGAACCTACCCAAGATGAAAATTTTGTATATCCAATAGCAATTCCAATTATTCCAACAATCATTACAAAAAATGCAATTTGAAGTGATTCAGAAGATGCTAGTAACTGTGATACAGTTTCAAATTCTCCTACAGAGATTTGTGATAATTCTTCCTCAGCCATGACCAACCACTATTCTAATTAAATTAATGTCCTAGAATACAAACGTTAAGACATTTTATCATTAATAATTAAAATTCAATCAAATTTTAATTAATTTTAAATTTTTTTTGTGCGTAAAATTCCTGTAACGTTTAACAAGGGTAAATGAACTATTTACAAAATGACCTATCAAGAATCTACATGGGATGATTCTCCTTCATTAAAATCATATACTTTAGCAAATTTTCGTAGTTTACCACAGATTCAAAAACTTTCTAAGGAAATGCAATTTGAAATGGAGGTTGTAGGAAATGTTTTACCATTTAAAGCAAATAATTATGTTGTTGAACAATTAATTAATTGGAATAACATACCTAACGATCCAATTTTTGTTTTAACTTTTCCACAAAAAGGAATGTTAAAACAAGAACATTATGAAAAAATGGCAACAGCTTTAAAAAATAATTCTGATAAAAAAGAAATTACATCTATTGCAAATGAAATTCGTTTACAACTAAATCCACATCCTGCAGGACAAATGGAACTTAATGTTCCAACATTAAAGGATGGAACTAAATTATATGGAATGCAACATAAATACAAAGAAACATGTCTTTTCTTTCAAGTCAGAGTCAGACTTGTCATGCATATTGTAGTTTTTGTTTTAGATGGCCACAATTTGTTGGAATGGATGAAATGAAATTTGCAATGCAAGAAGGCGAACAACTTGTTCAATATCTTACAGAACATCCAGAAATTTCTGATGTATTGTTTACTGGTGGTGATCCAATGATCATGAAAGCAAAGGTATTTTCAAAATATATTGATATTTTAATTGACGCAAAACTTCCAAATCTTAAAACAATTAGAATAGGTACAAAGGCTTTGGCATACTGGCCTTACAAATTTCTCACAGATTCTGATTCTAAAGAAATGTTAGATGTTTTTAGAAAAATTACAGATAATGGATTACATCTTGCATTTATGGCACACTTTAATCATTTGAATGAATTGTCAACAGATGCTGTAAAAAATGCAATTAAAGAAGTAAGGAAAACAGGTGCACAAATTAGAACACAATCACCTATTTTAGCACATATTAATGACGATGCAGAAATGTGGGCAAAAATGTGGAGTAAACAGGTTCAGTTAGGCTGTATTCCATATTACATGTTTGTAGTTAGAGATACTGGTGCTCAACATTATTTTGGAATTCCTTTAGTAAAGGCATATGAGATTTTCAAAAAAGCATATTCTTCAGTAAGTGGATTAGCAAGAACTGTTCGTGGACCAAGTATGTCTGCAACTCCTGGTAAAGTACATGTTATTGGAACTGCAAATCTAAATGATCAAAAAGTAATTGTTTTGAGATTTTTACAGGGAAGAAACCCTGATTGGGTTCAAATACCATTTTTTGCAAAATATGATGAAAATGCAATTTGGTTAGATGATTTGAAGCCTGCACTTACAGAGAAATTCTTCTTTGATGAAGAAATGAAACATTTCAAAGCAAAAAACCCGATTGAAGATTATCCTGAATCTTAGAATTTATTTGATCATCTTGATATTGTGAAAGTACTAAACTTCAAGTATAGGAATTAAGAAAATTATCTTGATTGATGTAGAATATGGTTGAAAATAATTATGACATTTTAGGAATTGTAGAAGGTACAACTGAAAAGGAAATTCGTGATGCGTTTAGAAGATTGGCACTTCAATTTCATTCTGATCGTGGAGGTGATAATGAACAATTCATCAAAATCAAACAAGCATATGAAGATCTAAAAGTTGGTAAAAAATATCCTGAAACAGATATTGAAAAAAGAAAAAATTCTAGGGTATATTCTGATGAAACTGAATTTGATGTAAGAAGAAAAAATCAAATTTTAGGTCAAGAATTATCTAAAGAAATGAAAATTGCTGAAGATTGGGCATCAGCATTAAACAAATCAAATTCAACTGGAATAAGATTATTTGGTTCAAAAACTTTAGGTGAAATTGAATTAGAAAGAAAAGCAACAGGTGCTTTATCAATAAAAGGAAATTTTATGGCTGGAAGTTTAACATACAACGGTTCAATAATTATGCAAGGAAGTATAACTAGTCCATCCTGGACAAAAGAATTTCAAACAATCATACATCTAACTTTAGGGGATTTTAAATTTATTAACCCATTAGAAAATAAATATAAAATTGAAAATGGAGCTAAAATAATTGTTGACAATGGAAATATTATAGTTGGAAATATTTATGGAAGAAAATTTAGAGTTGAAGATCCAGATGGGAAAGTTGGTGTTTATCAAATTCAAGAACATAGAACATACATCTCATCTCCTAATGGGAAAATTATTGCCGAAAATCTTGTAAATACTGTTTCAGTTAATGCTGATACAGTTATTGTTCTTAATGCGGAAGATGATGTAATTATTTCTGCACGTGAAATTTTATTTTATGGAAGTAAATTTACTTATGATTCTATTATTGAANTAAAACATGGNGGTTTGATTAGNTTCTTTGAAACATTTTCAATTCAAGGANTAAGTGGTGATGCAATAATTAAACTTGAAAATGGTAAAAAAATTAGATTGTTTGATCTTAAAACTAAAAAAATTAGAGATTTAGCTGATGAATTTGTTCCTATCAAAGAAAATTATACAAAAGATGCTACTATGGTTGGACATGGATTTACCATAACATATGATATGTTAGATAATCTTTCAAAAAAACCAACCAAACAAAAAACTAGTTGGAAATCAAAATTTGGTTTTTCTTAAAAAATTTTTCATAAATTATGAAAAAAATACAATTTTTAGAAGAAAATAAGCTCTTCTCATAAATAACCCTATTTTTGATAATTATTTATGAAGAAAATTGAGGCTGTAATTAAGAGAAAAAATTTTACTTCCATTAAAACATCTTTGAATGCTGTAGGAACTTACATTGTCGATAAACGTAATTTGGAAGATAGTCAAATTTATGATGAAGTAAAGGGTTCTCGCGTTGGATCTACTGGACTAAAATCTGTACCACTAGCAAAAATTGAAATGGTAGTTTCTGATAAAGATGCAAGAAAAGTAGTTGAAATGATTTCACAAAATTCTGGTTTATTGTCAAATCATGGTGGAAAAATCTTTGTTTCAGAAATGGAAGAAGTAGTAGATATGGATACTCTGGATGGAAAACAAGATTTAGAATCTAATCAAGAAAAGAGATTAGAATCAAGACAATTACCTAAACGTAGTAGATTTGTTCCATTACAAAAATTCACTTTACATAAACTTCAAGTGATTTATGAAGAAAACAAAGAATCACTTCGAGATGATTATAGAATTAAATCATTTAGTGATTTTGTAAATTACTGTATTATGAAATCTCTTCCAACTTTAGAAAAACAATTAAAAAATCCTACAATTATTTATGAAAATAATTTTGGTGGTTTTTAATAATACCCATTAAACAAAGCTAATCCAACTAAAGTCATACCAACTGCTGCAAGTACTAGCTTTGCAATAAAAATTTTTGATATTTTCATACAAGTAAACCAACAATAATTGGAATAACTATAATTCCGATAATCGCTGCAACTTTTATGAAATCTTTTCCTTTAAGTGGTTGCATCTTTTCTCTTTGAAATAATTTACTTTTTCGTAGAAAATCCATTGTTAATCTAAATTGTTCCCTCGCCTTCATCACCTGTTGCAATATCTACTGCACGTAAAATCTGTGATACAAAGATTTTACCTATTCTTCCATTTGCTTTGATAATATTTACAACCTCATCTTCTTGTGTGTCTGAAACTATAACTTCTAATTTGTATTTGTCAGTAAACTGAGGCACAAAAATTTCACTTCCTTTTGATGCGTGTATCTCTGGAGCTGGCCTTTTTCCTCTTCCTCTCACTTTGGAAACTGTGACACCGCCGACCTTTATTTTTTTTAATCCTTCACTTATTGACATAACATCATTTTCTCCAAGAAAAATCTCTATTTTGAGCATTTAATGTCATTATGCCAATTGCACAAATATAATTTTTGATTTTGATACCCAAATGATAATCAATTGATAATCAAAATTAGTTATTGTTATTAATTTTAAATTAAAATTCCCTACAATGGTACTTGATTCTGGAGATACAGCATGGATGCTTGTCGCTGGAAGTCTTGTATTATTGATGATACCTGCACTGGGTTTGTTTGAATCTGGATTACTAAGAAAGAAAAATGCAGCTTCAATTTTCATGCAAATTTTCTTTGGTTTGGCAATGCTAAGTGTAATGTGGTTTATTTTTGGATTCAGTATATCTTTTGGTGAATCTACAATGGGGTTAATTGGAAATATGGACTGGGTATTTCTCAAAGGAATTCCTGCAGATGCTCCATTAGAACAATATGCCCCAACAATTCCTGGTATGTTATTTGTAAAATTTCAATTAATGTTTGCAGCAATTACTCCGTTACTACTTACAGGAACAATTGCAGAGAGAATGAAGTTTAGTTCTTTTGTTATCTTTATTGCAGCGTGGTCTATGTTGATTTACTATCCACTTGTTCACTGGGTTTGGGGTGGAGGTTGGTTAGCACAACTAGGTGTAGCTGACTTTGCTGGTGGTATTGTTATTCACACAAGTGTTGGTATGGCAGCGTTAGCTGCTGCATTGGTACTTGGTAGAAGAAGAAATTACGGTCCTGCCATAATGATTCCTCATAGTATTCCACTAGCTGTACTTGGTTCTTCCTTGTTGTGGCTTGGTTGGTTTGGATTTAATGCTGGTAGTGCACTTTCTGCTTCTGGTGGTGTTGCAGGAAATACTGTAATTGTAACTCATATGGCATCATCAATTTCTGCTTTAATTTGGGCTGGTCTTTCATGGATTAGAACCGGAAAACCATCTGTTGTTGCAACAATTAACGGTGCAATTGCAGGTCTTGCAGGAATCACTCCTGCATCAGGGTTTGTTAGCGTTGAACATGCATTTGTAATCGGTATAGCAATAGGTGTAATATCATACTCTGGCGTTGTATTGTTCAAAGAGAAACTAAAGATTGACGATGCACTTGATGTAAGTTCTGTTCACGGAGTTGCAGGAATTGTTGGTGCTCTAGCAATTGGTCTNTTTGCAAGTACNGCAATTAATCCGGGAGGACCTGACGGACTACTCTTTGGAAATCCTGATCAATTATGGATTCAAGCTGTAGGTGTAGGTGTTGCAGGTGCAATGGGTTTTGGTGGAACTTGGCTAATTTTGCAAGTGCTTAAACGTACAATTGGAATTAGAGTTGCTGCTGAAGTAGAAGATATTGGTTTGGATATTAGTGAACATGCTGAATCTGCATATTCAGATGAAGAGGAATTTATGTTGGAAATGGATGATTATACAGAAGATCTAAAAGATAAAGATGAAGTATTGTTTAAAAAAAAATAAATTTAAGGTGAAAAATGACTATAAACTATGATAATTTAACCAAACAAATACTTGATTCAGATTCACAAGTAAGATTTGCAGGAGTCGTAAATAGTAAAGGAGTGATAGTTGCAGGTGGACAAAAAGAAAACATTGAACGATTATTATCTGATGATGATGTAAAGATGTCAATTCATTATGCATTACAAAAAAGAGATCTTTATACTAATTTAGCCTACAGGATTGGTTATGAAAGATCATCTATTACAGAATATGAAAAAGTAACAATGATGAGTATCCCAATAAATTCTAATGAATTGTTTTTAATCAGCACAGAACCACGGGCTGAATATATGAAAATTATTGATAGTGTATATTCCCTATTAAATTCAGCAGAAAATAAGAGTGATTAATTTTGAAGAAACGAGTAACAATTGTAATGGATGAAAATTTAATGAAAAAATTAAGAATAATTCAAGCTAAACAAATTAAAGATTTACAAAAAAATGTCAGTTTTTCATCAACCATAGAGTCATTATTGAAAGGTTCTTTGAAATAATTCGGAGACTTGATATTCATTTAATATTATCATTGAAGTATATTGGAAATCAGATTTAATCTTAGTAAAAAACTCATTTTATTAGTAATGATTGTATCTGTTGTTGGTCTTTCAATTACTGGATTTCTTAGTTTCAATTATGCTGATCAAATTTTAAAAGAAAGAACAGGGAATCAATTGATTGGAGAATCTACTGTTCGTGGTGAAACTTTACGTTCACTTTTAGAATCAAGAATAGAACAAAATAACATTATTGCAAATGATCCCATGATTCAACTTTTAATTTCAGAAATGAATGGACTTCCTGAAAAACATCTAAAAGACATTAAAGATGTTAATCGTAAAGATTTCTTAATTCAAGTTCAAGCATTTCAGGAATTAATGGGATTTTCTATTGGGTTTGAAGATGTAAAAATAATTGGTAAGAATGGTCATGTTTTCTTTTCACTTGGTGGAGTTAAAGATGAAAATTTTATAGAAAATAAATTTTTCCAGAAAGGATTACAAAAAGCATTTGTCGAATTTGAATCTGCAGATTCTGGTAAAAAAATGATTGTAGTATCTCCAGTTTTTGCAGATGATAGTAAAAAAGGAGATGAACCAATAGGAGTAATAATTTCAAGAATGCGAACTACCGCAATGGATAATATTTTGTTAGATAGAAGTGGTCTTGGGGACTCTGGTGAAGTATACATTGTAAATAGTGATTTGTTAATGTTATCCGAATCTAGATTTTTTGAAAATGCAATATTTCAACAAAAAGTAAACACACTAGCTGTTCAAAAATGCTTTAATGAAAATCAAGAATATTTGGGATTTTATCCTGATTATAGAAATATCCCAATTTATGGCTCTTCATATTGTGCAGTTGATTTGGATATTGTTTTACTTGCAGAAATCGATGAATCTGAAGTAGAAAAACCAATTGGTATTCTACAAGATAGAATATTTCAAACAGGAATTATTATCAGTATAGGAATGGGAATTGCAGCATTCATTATATCAAAATCATTTTCAAGACCACTTATCAAATTGAAAAATGCTGCAAATAAAATTTCTAGTGGAGATTTTGATGTTAGGACTAATATTAAAACAGGAGATGAAATTGGAGAGTTGTCTCATGCATTTGATTCAATGGCACAAAAATTACAAGAATCATTAATTGAAATCAAAAAGAAAGAAGAAGTCATTAAACAGCTTGAAGGTGACATGTTACTAAAATTTTCTCAACATGAACAAAATGATTGCGTGGGAGTTATTGATATGACTGATTCTACTAGAATATCATCCAAATTATCAGATCAAAATATCACTAAATTATATGAAATTTTTCTAAATTTTATGGCAAGAATTGTTCTTAAACATGATGGTCAAGTAGTAAAAAATATTGGGGATGCTCTAATGTTTAGATTTCCAAATGTTGACATTAATGATTCAGCA